>Ga0105047_10000233_pt1 | contig 87092 bp, 86 predicted proteins | sample MAT04_FD_78384 | JGI IMG/M metagenome (GOLD analysis project Ga0105047, IMG submission 78384) | Freshwater microbial communities from Lake Fryxell liftoff mats and glacier meltwater in Antarctica - MAT-04 (megahit assembly) | ecosystem: Environmental > Aquatic > Freshwater > Ice > Liftoff... | reverse complement strand
TCAGTTTCGACCCTCAGCAACGCACTGCCCGCTGACGAGGGGACCTCACTCTGTTCTCCCGACGTCTGTCGGATCATCGAGTTGAATGAGGTGGCCGATCGAAAAGTTGCCACATGGCGATCGCCGCCGCCGCCGCCACATTGAGCGAATCGACCCCCGGGCTCATCTCGATTCGCACGCGAGCTGCGCAGGCGTCGAGCGTGTCGGACGTGAGGCCCGGACCTTCGGCGCCAACAACAATGCCCACAGCGACACCCTCGATGTGCTCCACTTTCCCGAGGTCGAGTTCCCCCTGCGGGGTCAGTGCAACGAGTCGATGACCTTCGAGAGCGCGAACGATCGCTGAAATCGACCCTCGACACCATGGGACCGACAACGAATGGCCAACCGAGGTGCGGATCACTCGTCGCGACCACGGATCTGCCGACGTCGAATCGACCATCACGGCGTTGGCGCCGAAGGCGGCGGCGTTGCGAAACAGGGCACCAAGATTCTCGGTGTCGCTCACCCCCTCGACGACAAGAACCCGCTTCGCTCGACGGGCGAGCGTGCCGAGATCGAGCGCTCGTCCTCGTTGCCCGATCGCGACCACCCCACGATGAAGGTCGAAGCCGACGATCTGCTCGATCGTCTCGGGCGACGCCACCAGTACCTCAGGTGTCACCCCACGAATGGTGGCGAGCATCTCGTCCAGACGGTCCTGTCGCTGTTCAGCGACCAAGATCGACCGGAGGTCACAACGAGCGGCCAGTGCTCGTTCCAGCACCAGCCATCCTTCCGCCACGAAGATCCCAGGTGAGAACGGCTTGGGCGCCTCGAGTCCTCTTCGGAACGGTCCGTCGTTCAACTGTCGATAGTCCGCTACCCGCGGGTCGTCGGGGTCAACGATCGCGACAAACACAGTGCGCAACGATACGGCCCCTCTAGAACCCCATCGACCTGTTTGACCTCGGTCCGACGTAGCGCCGCGCCAGCATGACCATCTCGACGGCCGTCTGCGCGCATTCCTCGCCCACGTTGTGCCCACCCGGACCTTCCGAGCGCGCCATGGCCTGATCATCGTTCTCGGTGGTCAGGACACCGAACATCACTGGCACGCCTGTCTCCAACTGAACGTCCTGAATGCCACGGGCGCATTCGCCCGCCACGAACTCGTAGTGACTCGTCTCGCCTCGGATCACCGCGCCGAGGCAGATCACCGCGTCGAAGCGACCAGAGAGCGCCATCTGCTTCGCCGCGAACGGTACCTCGAAGCTACCCGGCACCCATTCGACCGTGACGTCGTCGACGGACACGCCGACGGCCGTGGCGCCCCGCTCGACACCTTCGAGCAAGCGCAACGTCACGACGTCGTTGAAGCGCCCGCACACCACTCCCAATCGCATACCCGCCCCGACGAGGGTCGGGCCCGGATTGATGTCAGAACGAAGATTCGCGCCCGCCATCTCAGTCCAGCCCTTCGATCAGATGCCCCATCGAGTCCTTCTTGGTGCGCAGATATTTCTCGTTGTGCTCATTCGGCTCCACCGGGATGGCGACACGACCCGAGATCTCCAACCCGAACCCTTCGAGCCCACCGAACTTGGACGGATTGTTGGTGATGAGCTGCATCGTGGTGATGCCCAGGTCATTGAGGATCTGCGCGCCGATTCCGTACTCGCGGCTGTCGACCGGCAGGCCGAGCGCCTCGTTGGCCTCGATGGTGTCCATGCCCTCGTCCTGGAGGCTGTACGCCCGAATCTTGTGTCCGAGGCCGATCCCGCGACCTTCATGGCCGCGGAGGTACACCAACGCACCGAGTCCGGCGTCGGCGATGCGTTCCATCGCCTGATCGAGCTGAACCCCGCAATCGCATCGGTACGACCCGAACACATCGCCGGTCAGACATTCCGAGTGCACCCGGACCAACACGTCGCGCTCGCCCTGGACTGCGCCGCGCACCATGGCGACGTGCTGCTCGCCGTCGAGCACCGACTCGTACACGTAGCACGTGAACTCGCCCCACTTCGTGGGGATACGGGCCTCCGAGATGCGACGGACCAGCTTCTCCGTCTGGCGCCGATAGCGCACCAGATCAGCAATCGAGATCATCAGGAGTTGGTGCTGAGCGGCGAAACGTTTCAGCTCCGGCACCCGTGCCATGTCCATCTTGTTTTCGTCGACGATCTCACAGAGGATGCCCGCCGGGTAGAGCCCTGCCATGCGCGCCAGATCGATCGACGCCTCCGTGTGACCAGCCCGTTTCAACACGCCACCCTCGCGAGCTTCGAGCGGGGCGATGTGGCCCGGTCGAGCCAGGTCGCCGGGACGCGTCGACGGATCGACGAGCGCCTTGATGGTGGCCGACCGATCATGGGCCGAGATGCCGGTACTCGTACCATGGCGATAGTCGACCGTCACCAGGAACGCCGTGCGCATCGACTCGGTATTGGTCACCACCATGTGCGGCAGATCGAGTTCGCGCGCACGATCGGCGGTCAACGTGGCGCAGATATAGCCGGACGTGTGATGAAGGAAGAACGCGATCTTCTCGGGCGTCGCGTGCTCGGCCGCCATGATGAGATCGCCCTCGTTCTCACGGTCCTCATCGTCGACGACCACCACGATCTCGCCTCGGCCGATGGCCGCAACGGCGTCCTCGATGGAGGCGAACCCAGTACGCGGATCCTCGGCAGCCGTCTCAGTCGATTCAGCCATGTTGCGTTCCTTCGATCTCGGTTGGCGCCTCGGATGCACTCGACGAATCGAGGTGCCCGCTCAGCAGCTTCTCGGCGTACTTCGCCATCACGTCTACTTCTAGATTGACGCCGTCGCCCACTGCACGGACGCCCAGCGTGGTCGCATCGGACGTGTGCGGAATGATCGCCATCGAGAAGCTCTCGTCGTTCACGTCAACTACGGTCAGGCTCACGCCATCGACGGTGATGGAGCCCTTCTCCACGACATAGCGAAGCAGGGCGCTCGGCGCCTGAACGCGAAAGTCGGGCACCGGAGCGACGACGGTGCCGACGGCATCGACGTGACCCTGGACGAGATGCCCGCCCAGTCGGTCCATGAGCCGCACGGGACGTTCCATGTTCACGGGATCGCCAGGCTGCAGTGCACCGAGCGTGGTTCGCAAATAGGTCTCGTCGCTGACGTCAGCTTCCCACCAACCGACATGCTCATCGAAGGCGACGATGGTCAGACAGCACCCGTTGACGGCGGTGGAATCGCCGATCTTGGCGTCGACCAGCACCGCCGACCCTGCGAGGCGGAGTTTGGCGCCGTCCCGCGAGACCACGTGTCCGAGTTCTTCGACGATTCCGGTGAACATCAGTGATTCTCCCGAGCGGGACGAGCCGGTTGCATTTCCAGTCGAAGATCAGTGCCGACCTTCTCGACCGAGGTGAACGAGCCCCGCCAGAGGTCGTCGATGGAATAGACCCCCGGACCGGTGAAGAGGCCACGGGCGTCGCCACCACCCCACAACGCTGGTGCCACATAGATGACGTATCGATCAACCAGGCCCGCCCGATGAAAGGCGCTGGCAACTGCGGCTCCGCCTTCCACCAGGACTTGCAAGATGCCGTCCTCGCCGAGCTCCTTGAGCACGAGGTTCAGGTCGCCCTCCATTTCCCTGCACGGCTGCACCCTGGCTGCAGGACCAGCTGAACCCAAAACGACTCGGATGGGATCGCACGTTCCGCTCGATGGCATGACCGGCGGGCGATAGTCGCGAACGGTCAACGAGGGGTCGTCGTGGCGGACGGTTCCGGCCCCGATGATGATCGCGTCGCTCTCAGCGCGGAGTCGGTGCCCATCAGCGCGGGCCTCGGGGCAGGTGATCCACTGACTGGAACCATCCGGCGCGGCCGTGCCTCCATCGAGCGACGAGGCCAACTTCAACACCACATAGGGCCGACCGGTCGTCCGGTGCGTGATGTAGGGAGCCAGCTGAGTGGTGACACGATCGGCGTACAACCCGACATCCACGACGAGACCTGCGGCCAGGAGTCGTTCGATTCCTCGGCCGCTCACCTGGGAGTCCGGGTCGACGATCCCGACGACCACTCGGTGGATCCCGGCGTCGATCAGCGCATCAGCACACGGAGCTGTCCGACCAGTGTGTGCGCACGGTTCCAGCGTGACGTACGCCGTGGCACCCCGAGCGGCAGCGCCGGCCAGCTCGAGTGCCACGGCCTCGGCGTGTCCGCGACCCGGCTCCTGGGTTGAGCCCTCGAACAACGCTCCGCCAGTGGAGCGGACGACACAACCGACCCACGGGTTCGGTGACGTGATACACCGAACCTGATGGGCTGCGTCGATGGCGCGAGCCATGCATTCGCGGTCGCGGGCATCGAATGCTGCCTGGTCGGTTGCGGCGGGTGAGCCCATGAATCAGATCCTACTGCGGTTCCTGGTCGAATTTCCAGCGGCCGTTTCGAAAACGACCACTTCGTCGTTGGAACGCTCGGTTCGAGCGTTCAGGGCCGATGCAGGCCGCTCGAAGCGGACCGAAAGCGCCATGAAGCCAAACTGGTTTCAGCCAGGATGGGGTGCCGGGTCGCCTGACATCAGCTGCAAAGCGTGGGGAACGATGTCGAGTACCGCATCCAGCATCTCAACGGCTCCCTTCGGCGACCCCGCAACATTCAGGATGAGGCAGCGACCACGGGTGCCCGCGACTCCCCGAGAGAGTCGACCCAGCGGGTTCACGGCCCGCATCGCCTCTGCCAAACCTGACGCCCGACGGTCGAGCACCCGTCGAGTGCCCTCCGGAGTTTTGTCCCGTTGACCGAAACCCGTGCCACCCGTCGTCACGATCACGCCATTGAACGAGTAGGCCATGTGCGACAAGGCATTGGCAACCTGCTCTGCGCCATCCGCCGTGGTTCGATGCTCGAGCACGGTGAAGCCGGCGTCGGTGAGTTGCTGAACCAGCGCACGCCCCGACACGTCGTCGCGAGTCCCCGCCATCACGCCGTCGGACACCGTGAGCACCTTGGCGCTGAGAACCGCGTGGGCCGCTGGGTCATCGTGTTCGGTCACGACGTCGATGGTATCTGCCACATGGCCATGGACATCCCGTCGGTATCGGCATCCTGAGGCAAGAGCAGGACGCCGTCGCCGTGGGGACGCCACCGTCCATCGTCGATGGAGATCGGTCGAAGTCGCGGATGGCGCTCGGCGACACCCTCGAACTGCTCGATCGTCTCGGCCCGCGTCGTCGTACAGACGCTGTAGATCAGTGTCCCGCCGGGCTTCACCAGATCAACTGCGGCATCGAGGAGATCGCGTTGGATGAGGGCCAACTCCAGAATCCCTTCTGGTCGTGCCCGCCACCGGGCATCGGGTCGACGGCGCAACACGCCGAGCCCCGAGCACGGCGCATCGACCAGCACCTTGTCGAACATCCCGGCCCGGAGCGGCGGAACGGTGCCATCTCCGACAGCGATCGTCATGGTGTCGGCGCCGAGCCGCTCCACGTTGCGCGCCATCGTGGCGGCACGGGTCATTCGCTTGTCGAGCGCCACGACCCGGGCGCCGCTCGCCGCCATCGCGGTTGCCTTGCCCCCTGGGGCCGCGCACACGTCGGCAATGACGTCGCCGCGCTGCGCATCGACGAGCTCCCCCACCCATTGGGACGCCAGATCCTGGGTATAGCCGTCCTCGCGCATGTTGACATCGGGAGGTTCGTTCATCGAGCCGAGCGCTGCCAAGCCGTCGACCTCGCCGTGCTCGTTGATCATCATGTCGACAATCCAGTCCGGGAATGACAGCTCCGTCGCAACATCAGGCCACACGACCGGAGTGGCGGCCACCTTGCGAAGCACCGCATTCACGAGACCTCGATAGCGCTGAGGTGTGCCCGACACCGTTGTCGACACGGCCGCATGATCGGCGATCTCAGTGAACTGCAGCTGATACGCACCGAGATGCAGCGCCGCGCGAGCTTCAACCGGGGGTCGGGAACTGAGGAAGCGGTCGACCAGATAGCCGCAGGCACGCCAACGACGGATGGTCCCGTAGACCAGTTCGGTCACCAGACGCCGATCGCGCTGATCCAACTTTGATCGCTCCAGAATCGGTCCGAGCGCCAAGTTCGCGAAGGCATCGTCTCGTTCGATCCGTACCAGCGCTTCGACGGCGGTGCGGCGCGTGGCGACCCCGATGTCCTGTTCAACCATTGCCGGCACCGACTGCCTTGTCCGCGGGCGCGCCGAGCAGGTCGCCCTCGGCGACGTTCGCGCCTCGGCGCCACGATGCAGCATCCATTGGTCCCTTGCCTTCGGGCTGCACGGTGATCAACTCAATGACTCCCTCGCCGGTCGACACTGTGGTGCCGCCGATCTGTCCGGGCGGAGTTGCCGGGACGCCATTGTTGCCGCCCACCACCGCCGCGTGCACCTTGAGGCGCCGACCCCCAACCGTCGTCCACGCTCCCCCGATTCGCACGAGGCGATTGATCTGCGTCGCAGATGCCGTCCAGTCGATCTGACGCTCAGCGGTCTCGATCTTGGCGGCGTAGGTCGCCACGCCGAGCTGCCGGGCCGGTTCGTCGAAACCGTTGGCGAGCAGACCCAGGAGCAGTTCGGTTCCAGCCGACACGAGCTCTTCGCGAAGTTCATCAGCGGTCTTGTCAGCGATCCGCGTCGAGCCAGCGGCATAGATGCCACCTGTATCGAGACCCTCCTCGAGCGCCATCACACAGACGGTGGCCGACACATCGCCCGCCAGGATCGCCCGTTCCACCGGCGCCGCGCCGCGCCAACGCGGCAGATCCGACACATGGATGTTCACGAACGGACACACTGCCAACAGATGAGGACGAATCAGGGACCCGTATGCAACGACGACACCGAGGTCGATCCCTGCGCCGATGATGTCGTCAGGACGATCGGTGACCACCAAGCCAGACTCCAACGCCGCCGCCTTGACTGGCGACGGAGATGTCGATGACCCGCGACCCCGACGCTTGTCGGATGCCGACACCACCAACGCGACGTCGGAGCCGGCATCGATCAGCGCGAGGAGCGGCGCGACCGCCACCTGTGGGGTACCGAAGTAGGCGATTCGGGGGTGGGCGGGCACCCGCGACGCAGATGCAATCGAGGCTGTTTCGTTCGAGGCTGTTTCGTTCGACGCCGCCGGAGCCGACTCGCTGGCGGGCCCGCTGCTCATCGGAGCCGGAAACCCCGCCGGAGCGGAGCAACCGGCTCGGGATCCGGCGCCATGTGGAGTTCCCGAATGAGCTTCTTGGCATCCTTGAGTTGGTCGCCGTCGAGGTGTTCGAGCATCAGGATGCCGTTGAGATGATCCAGTTCGTGTTGGATCAGGCGGGCGAAGAGATCGTCGGCTTCGAAGGAGACCTCGTTGCCGTCGAGGTCGATACCTGACACCTCGATGTGCTTGGGACGGACGATGTCGAAGTATTGACCGGGGATCGACAGACACCCCTCGGCATAGGACCACTCGCCGTCGCTTCCGGTGATCACCGGGTTGAAGAGCGCCTGAGGATCCTCGTCGAGGTCATAGACGAAGAAGCGTTTACTCACGCCCACCTGGGGTGCGGCCAACCCGATTCCGGGGGCGTCGTACATCGTGACGAACATGTCATCGACCAGGTCGATCAGGGCACCATCGATGTCGGTGACGTCGGTCGCCCTCTCGCGCAGGACCGGGTCACCGACGATGCGGATGGAGTGCAGCGACATGGTCCCAGGCTACCGTTGCGCCGGTGTCCGATGAACCCAGCGACCCTGATGGCGGGGCGACGCCGGGTGTGAACCCCGCCACATCGCACTACTTCGACACTCACGCCGGCGGGCTTGCCACCGAGAGGCGGGTCGAACTCTTCCTCCCCGACTTGAGCCTTGCCCTCGCGACGTCTTCTGGCGTGTTCAGTGCTGATGGCATCGATGTCGGAACGAAAATTCTCCTGGCCGAAGGCGGACTGCCGAGCCCGACAGCTCGACGGATCGCAGATGTGGGATGCGGCTACGGCCCGATCGCGTTGGCGCTCGCAACCCGTGCCGCCGAGGCGCACATCTGGGCGGTCGATACCAACGATCGGGCACGCGAGCTGACCGTGCTCAACGCCCAACGGGCCGGGCTCAGCGAACGCATCACCGTGTGCTCGCCTGACCAGGTGCCAGGCGATCTTGTTCTCGACGAGATCTGGTCCAACCCACCGATCCGCATCGGTAAACCAGCGCTTCGGGAGCTCCTGACGCTCTGGCTCAACCGACTCGGACCAGCGGGTCGAGCGATGTTGGTCGTGCAGAAACATCTCGGCGCCGACAGTCTCGTGTCGTGGATGAACGACGAGGGCTGGTCGGCTCGCCGGGTGGTGTCACGCCGTGCGTACCGCATCCTCGAAGTCACCAGATCGACCCCGCCCACGCTGGATCAAGGAGACGACCGATGAAACAGTTGGGATCAACCGACCTCAAGCGACTCCATCGCGAATGGCGCCGCACCAGCACGTCGCGCCTCGCCATCGGGCTCGATTCGGTGCAAGGGCCCTTCAATGTCGGCGGCATACTTCGTACCGCTGCGGCCTATCGCGCCGAGCAGATGTGGCTCACCGCCCGCGGTACCGGTCCCGAAAATCCCAAAGTGGGCAAGACAGCGCTCGGATCTGAACGATTCTTCGACATCGAGCGGGTGCCCGACGGTGCCGCCATCATCGCTGCGGCAAAGGCTGCCGGCTACACGACATTTGCCATCGAGCTCGCCGATCAGTCGACGCCCATCTTCGACGCAGATCTCACGGGCGACGTCTGCTTCGTGTTGGGCAACGAGGACCACGGCATGTCGGCCGCAGCGCTACAGGTGTGCGATGCGGCGGTCTACATCCCTCAGCTCGGCAAGGTCGGGTCCTTGAACGTCTCGACTGCGGCCGCGATCGCCTGTTACGAGTGGTCGCGCCAACAGTGGCGGGCCGACACTGCGGCTGACGGATCACGATGAGCGGAGCCGCATCGGATCGACTCGGAGGCGCAATCGGCCCGGCGGCCGGACCGTTGCCGCGAGCGCGTCGAGAAGTGCCCGACGGTCGGCCGAACTGACCAGCCACGTGCCGTCGTCGGGGTGCAGCACGGTGGCGTCGCCGGGAAGCGCCGATGCCGGCGGACGCCCAGGCGAAGTCAACGCTTCGACGTAGGCCGCAGCCGCCTCGCCCCCGATCTCGACCAGCGTCACTGCTGGCGGAAACGAGATGATGGAACGCCGGGCTCGTTCGATATCGAGGACTTCGGACGGGTTGGCGGTGACCGCGGCGCGGATCACCTCGTGCCCAGGTGCCCTGGTCTGAATCACGATCTGACCGGCGCGGCCCCCGACCACCCGCGCCGCTCGCGCCAACATGGCCAGGGCCTGCTCTGCGGCCCGGTATCGAGGGGCAAACAGTTCCTGGTCGAACTCGAGAAACGCCACCACCCCCGCCGATCCGACGCGATGCAACAACGCTTCGGTCCCCACGAGGATCCGAGCCCCACGATCGATCTCGGTGGTACCGGTCACCTCGCCGACGGGTTCACGAAGCAACGCAACGAGTTCCTCCCGAGCCCGAGTGACTCCGACTCGTAGGTTCTTCAACTTCGATGCGCCACAAGCCTGGCAGACGAGCGGTCGCTCCAAGTCGCAGCGACGACACCACAGGGAGCCAACCGCGTCGAGCGACATGGGCCCCTCGCATCGTTCGCACGAAGTGATGGCGCCACAAGCGGCGCATGCCAGGAGCTGGGCTCGGCCCACCCGATTGAGCACACACAACACCGTGGCATCCCCACGGAGGGCTCCCACCAGCTGCTCGGAGTAGAGGCCGCCGCGACCAGGTTCGTCGTCACGGCGATCGACGATCAGGAGAGGTGGCCAGCCGCGACGTTCGACCGCTCGGTCCACCAGGAGTAGTGGCGATCGTTGAACCGAGTCGACGGTCGGACACGGCGACACCATCACGGCCGGGACCCGGGCGCGGCGAGCACGCTCGAGCACCACATCGCGCGCGTGCCAGGTGGGCGAACCTTCGGCCTGCAGCCGCTCGTCGTGCTCATCGACGATGACGACTCCCGCCACGTGCGCCATTGGAGCGAATGCCGCACCACGAGCACCCACCACCGACACTCCCCCACCGGCGGCGCTGGCCCAATCGCTGGGGTGCAGCGCTGTCCGGATTCCAACCGATCGCATCTGTCGGGCCAGAGACACTGCCTCGTGCGCTGACGGGGTGATGACCAGCAGTGGACCCAACCGCGCTCCTGTGGCGATCACATCCATGGGGTCCGCCGTCGGCGGGAGGCGGATCACCGCACGCTGCTGATCGAAGAGCTCAGCCGGCAGTCCTGACAGCGTGGCCGATTGCGCTGCGGTTGTGGCCTCCGCGCCAACCCGATCGAGGCTGGGCCGTTCGACGCCGACCCGACTCACCATTCGGTCCGGCGATGCTATACGGAGGAACGTGGCGGTCCGACCGGCCCACCGCCAAGCCGCCCACGCACAGAGATCGATCATCTCGGCCGTCGGTCCGATACCGACCACTTTGGTGATGGCCGACAATCGGACGCCTTCGGGGGGCGTCACATCGAGTTCGGTGATCCATCCGCCCACCCGCCGGCCAGCGAGCGGGATGCGGACCATTGTCCCCACCGCCAACGGGATGCGCTGGATGAGACCCGCCGGCACGACGTAGTCGAAGCCCCGATCGATCGCCGGGACATCGGGTAGAACCCGAACGATGCGATCGCCGTCAGCCACGCCGACGACGATCAACGAGGCGGGCGTCGGTGCGGCAGGCTCAGAGCCCGAGCGCTGACTTCAGCTGATCGACGCGGTTGTTGAGTTCCCATGTGAAACCGTCGCCGGTGCGACCGAAGTGACCATACGCTGCGGTCTTCTTGAAGACCGGTCGACGGAGATCCAGGTCGCGGGCGATGGCTGCCGGACGAAGGTCGAAGACCTCTTTCACGGCCAACTCGACCTTGTCCGGGTCGACGACCGCGGTGCCGAAGGTTTCGACGAGGATCGAGACCGGATGCGCCATGCCGATGGCATAGGCAACCTGCACCTCGCAGCGACTGGCAGCGCCCGATGCCACCACATTCTTGGCAACCCATCGGGCGGCGTAGGCGGCGGAGCGGTCGACCTTGGACGGGTCCTTGCCTGAGAACGCACCGCCACCGTGGCGGGCCATACCGCCGTAGGTGTCCACGATGATCTTTCGGCCGGTCAGGCCACAGTCACCGACCGGACCACCGATCACGAAGTTGCCGGTCGGGTTGACGAAGACCTCATAGTTGTCGTCAGCGAACGCCTCAGGAATGACTGGGCGGATCACGTGCTCGATCAGGTCGGGGCGAATCTCGGTGTCTCGATCGACACCATCGTTGTGCTGAGTGGAGATCAGCACGGTCTTGAGGCGAACGGGCGTGTTGCCCTCGTACTCGAAGGTGACCTGGGTCTTGCCGTCGGGGCGAAGGTACGGCACGGTGCCGGACTTGCGAACCTCAGCGAGTCGTTCGGACAACCGGTGTGCCAAGTGGATCGGAAGCGGCATCAAGACGTCGGTCTCGTTGCATGCGTAGCCGAACATCATTCCCTGGTCGCCAGCGCCCTGCTTGTCGAGCGCGTCCTCTTCGCCAGCGGTGCCGGCACGAACCTCTTCGGAGTCGTCGACGCCCTGAGCGATGTCGGGTGACTGCTCGTCGAGAGCCACCATGACACCGCAGGTGTTCCCGTCGTAGCCGAAGCTCTCGCGGTCGTAGCCGATGCCCTTGATGGTCTCACGAGCGATCGTGGGAATATCGACATAGGCGGTCGTGGTGATCTCGCCGGCCACGATGCAGAGCCCGGTGGTCACCATTGTTTCGCAAGCGACTCGGGCTGCCGGGTCCTCAGCCAAGATGGCGTCGAGTACGGCGTCGGAGATCTGGTCCGCCATCTTGTCGGGATGCCCCTCGGTCACTGACTCGGAGGTGAAGGTCCAATTGCTCATGGTGTGGGTTCCTCAGTTGTCCTGCCAGGCCCGCCCGGCAGGTGTCGGCGTTGATCGACGATGACGTCGAGCAGCGCAGTAGCGATTGCTTCTTTGGTGGTGAGTGACACGTCGACCCGTTGTCCAGATGCACACAGGATCATGACTTCGTTGGTGTCGTGCTCGAACCCGACACCGGGCGCTGACACATCGTTGCCGACGATGATGTCGGCTCCTTTGCGGGTCAACTTGTCTGCGACATTGACCGCCAGATCGTTGGTTTCGGCCGCGAAGCCAACCAGCGTCTGGCTGTCTCCCTTCACAGACCCGAGCGCGGCGAGAATATCAGCCGTCGGCTCCAGGACGACATCCGGAGTACCGGCAGCCTTCTTGAGCTTGGATGAAGCGACGCTGACGGGACGGAAATCCGCTACCGCAGCGGCCATCACGACGACATCGGCACCGGTGGCGGCGCCGATCATTGCGTCGTGCATCTGCAGCGCCGTCTCGCAAGGTATCCGTCGAATCGAAGTGCTCACGGGCAAAGTCGTTGTGGTGATGAGGGTGACCGAAGCTCCTCGACGTGCAGCCGCCTCAGCAATTGCGTGACCCTGTTTACCGGAGGATCGGTTGCCGATGAAGCGCACCGGATCAATCGGTTCCCTGGTTCCCCCTGCGCTCACGACGACGCTGAGTCCCACGAGGTCCGCCACGTCGCGGCCTGAAGGAGTGTGCGTGGAGTTCAGCGTCGCCTCGACACACGCGACGATCGATTCGGGCGAAGCCAATCGTCCATGGCCCATGTCCCCTCCGGCGAGTCGACCCGATTCTGGGTCGACCACGATGACACCGCGAGCTCGAAGGAGTGCGAGGTTGTCCTGCACGGCAGGGTGTTCCCACATCTCCGTGTGCATGGCCGGGCAGACCACGACCGGCGCTCGGGTGGCGATCAGGACGTTGGTCAGCAAGTCGTGGCTGTACCCATGGGCGTAGGCGGACAGCAATCTCGCTGTGGCGGGCGCCACCAGCACGAGGTCCGCCTGCTGGCCGAGGGTGGTGTGCGGAATCGGGTCGTCGGAGTCGTGCCACAGCGACGTTCGCACCGGCTCGGATGCCAAGGCGGAAAAGGTCACCTCGCCAACGAATCGGGTGGCCCCTTCGGTCATCACCGGGATGACATGAGCGCCCACGTCAACCAGGCGACGGCACACCTCGATGGCCTTGTAGGCCGCGATTCCACCGGAGACGCCGAGAACGATCCGGCGTCCAGCCAACATGACCAGTTGGCTCAGTCAGTCGAGGCGGCCGCAGCAGCGTCGGCCGATGCCTGCGCTTCGGCCGCAGCGAGCTCGTCGGCCGACGGGAGGTCGACCTTGACGATCTTGTCCGCCGCAATCTCCTCGAAGGCGATCGACAATGACTTGGAGGCCTTCGAGGTCACCTGCGGCGGGGCCACCACACCGAGACCGTCGCCGAGCTGGCTGTAGTAGCTGTTGATGTCACGAGCACGACGGCTGGCCAAGGCAACCAGGGTGAACTTCGACCCGGTCCGGTCGAGCAGGTTCTCCACTCGGGGTTCCATCATGGTGTGGCGATCAGTCATTGAGGCTCCAAGGTTGTGTTCCAGCGCTGGCAGGAACGGCCCTCCACGGTAGCAGAGCACACCCCGAACCCTGGGATCACCTCTTCCGTGTGACCGAGTTCCCGCCAGCAGATCCGGGGATATCCTCGGACATCGCCAGCCGCTGTGGTCGGCGATCCGACCAAAGGACTCCCCATGGGACTACTCGATGACGCGAAAGACAAGGCAGCCAGCCTCGTGGACGGCCACGAGGATCAGTTGAAAGATGGCATCGACAAGGCCGCCGGGTTCATCGGCGACAAGGTCGGCGAAGACCACGCCGCCAAGGTGGGCGAAGTCGCCGGGAAGGCCAAGGGGCTCATCGACGGGCTCACCTCGGGCAGCTGAGGAACCAAGTGCCCTGAGGAAAATCAGCTCCGGGCCCGACGGGCCTCGATGATCTTGGCGATGTCGGTGACACACGAGTTCAGCTCGTCGTTGATCACCGTGATCATCCCGAGCTCGCTGGCCAGGGCGGCTTCCTCGGTCGCTTTGGCCAAGCGTTGCTCCACTCGATCTGGGCTGTCGCCGCGCCCGATCAACCGGTCACGCTGGTGATCACGAGATGGTGCATCGATGAAGATGAGGAGCGGATCCTCGAATCGATTCGCAATCTGTTGTGCCCCGAAGACGTCGATCTCGAAGAGCGCATCCTTGCCCGCCGGCGGAGTCGGTAGCGGACTGCCCTGTTGGTAGTCCAGGAACTCAACGTGCTCGAGGAAGCCGCCAGCGGCGACGTGGGCAGCGAACTGCTCGGCCGTCGCAAAAACATAGGCATCTTCGGCCTCGCCGGGTCGAGGAGCACGGGTCGTCCAGCTCCGGGACAACCACAATCGCTCGTCGTGTGCAACCAGCTCACTGACGACGGTGCCTTTGCCGACGCCGCCTGGACCACAAATGACGATGATCATGGCTGCCACGTCACGAATCGGGGTGGGCCAACGCCGCGACGAGCGCTGCCCGGTCGCATCCGGACAACGGCGTGTCATGACCGATCTGGGCGGCGTCGAGCGCCCGGCGAGCCGTGACCTTGCCCCACCCGGGAAGCGCCTCCGCTACCGGCAGGACACGAATCATTGCCACCAACGGGTCAACCGCCGCGGTATCGAGCACATCATCGAGCGAACGGTCACCTGATCGGAGACGATCGATCACCACGTGGCGAACCGCCCGAGCCCGTTCTGCCCAGTTCAGCGCCTCGTCACGGGTCATGGTCGCAGGATCGGCTCCCGCGCCCGCGGCGATATCGGTCATGGCGCCGTCAGCCCGAGATGGCTGAAGCGATCTGCGCCGCAGCCGCAGATGGATCGTCGGCCTCGGTAACTGCCCGTCCGATGATCAACAGGTCGGCTCCATTGGCCGCAGCATCCTGGGGGGTCGCAGAGCGCATCTGGTCATGGGTCGGCGCACCATTGAGACGGATCCCGGGCACCACTCGTCGCATCCGCGGCGCCAACTCTCGGGCCGTCTGAAGGTCAGCGGCCGCCAGGATGAGCCCGCCACATCCGCCCTCGAGCGCAACACGCACTCGGTTCGGCACGATGTGGGGAGGAGCGGTGTCGTCGCTGGTCAAGACTGTGACGGCCAGCGCCACTGGGGTCTCGAGCCCGGCGGCATCGGCACCGTGGTAGAGGCCCTCGACCCCGGCCTTCAGCATGTCGACACCACCGTGAGCGTGCAGCGTCAGGTATTCGACTCCCAGCGCGCCCAGGACGCGGGTCGAGCGGTTCACCGTGGTGGGGATGTCGAACAGCTTCAGATCCAGAAAGACTTGGTAACCGAGATCGCGTAATGCCCCGATGGCGTCGGGCCCGCTCGCGCTGAAGAGCTCCAGCCCGACCTTGGCCACTCCGAACCACGGTCGGAGGGTCACCGCCAATCGATGCGCCTCGACCAGGTCGTCGGTATCCAACGCCAGCGCCAGTTTCCGCCGGACTTCGTCCGGTACCTCTGCGTCACTCATGGGCTCCTCCAGTCAGTTCCCTCACGGCAGAAACGCCGTGATCAACACACCACATCTCGATCTCGTCGAGCACTCGCTCGACCGCTCGTGGATCGGCGAACGAAGCGGTACCCACTTGGACAGCGTTCGCCCCAGCCAGCATCAACTCGATCGCATCGCGGCCCGATCGGATCCCACCGACACCGATGATGGGAAGCTCGGGACACACAGCCCGGCAATCGTAGACAGCTCGAACAGCCACGGGATGCATGGCCGCACCTGAGAGGCCGCCACCGCCGCCACCCAAGCGGAGCGAGCGGGTCTCGACGTCGATCGCCATGCCGAGGAGTGTGTTCACCAGGGTCACCGCATCGGCTCCCGCCGACGCGACAGCTTGGGCCACCTCGACGAGTCGATCGGTGTTGGGGCTCAGCTTCGCCCAGCGCGGGACCGGAAGGATCGACGTTGCATCGAGCACCTCGGCGGCGGCCTCGGGATCGTGCGCAAACATCTTCTTGCCGGCGAGGTTCGGGCAGGACAGGTTGACCTCGACCGCCGAAATGGGCGCGTCGATCGACGCCAGACGGTCGGCGGCGTCGGCATACTCAGCAACCGTCCTCCCCCAGATCGATACGACGATCGTGGCGCCGGCGGCGACGAGACCTGGCAATTCGTTGCGGGCCCAGGCATCGATTCCTGGACCCTGGAGGCCCACCGAGTTCAGCATCCCATCCGCCGTGGGAACGACTCGGGGTGCCGGGTTCCCCGCCCAGGGTCCGGCCGACAACGACTTCACGACGACGGCGCCGAGACGTCCCAGATCGACGTAGGGCGCGAACTCGGTGCCATGTCCGGCAGTTCCGGCCGCAGTCATCACCGGGTTCGCCAACTCAACCGATCCCACCGACACCGAGAGGTCCACACGGTGGCTGCCGGTCGGTGAACGGCGAGTAGCCGCCGCGCCGAACGATCGCGACCTCAGACGCCTACTCACGAGACGGCGTTGCCCTCGTCGTCGGTGAAGACCCCCGCGTGGTACTCCTGCAACGGGCGAACAGTGAGCGGGTGCCGAAGCGTCTCGGCGATCCCATTCGCTGCGGCCAGCGCTGCCGATGCTGTCGTCAACAAGGGCACATGGTGATGACCCGCAGCGGTGCGGATATGGGAGCCATCGGCCCGAGGGCCTCGCCCACGAGGTGAGTTCACGACGAGTTGGACCTTGCCAGCAGCGATGAGGTCGACCGCATCGACGCCGTCGACGGCGCCGGACGAGTCGGACAGTTTCGCCACCACCGTCGACACCGGAATCTGGTTGTCTCGAAGGACCTGCGCCGTTCCTGCGGTCGCCACGATCTCAAAACCCAGGTCGGCGAAGATCGAAGCCGCCAGCACGCCGGTCCGCTTGTCCCGATCGGCCAGGGACATGAACACGGTGCCCTCCGATGGGAGCCGGTCACCCGCCGCAAGCTGAGCTTTCGCGAAGGCTTGACCGAGGGTGAGATCGATGCCCATCACCTCGCCCGTAGATCGCATCTCAGGACCCAGCAATGCGTCTGCATCGGGGAACCGCGAGAAGGGAAGCACGGCCTCCTTCACCGACACGTGATCTCCAGGGACCGGCTCGCAGAGCAGCCCCTCGTCGCGAAGTTCGATCAGCGTCGATCCACACATCACCCGAGCGGCGATCTTGACCAGGGGCACCCCGGTGGCCTTCGCCACGAACGGGACGGTTCGACTCGCCCTCGGATTCGCTTCGATGACGAATACCTCGGCGGCATCTGGATGAGCCGAGGACTTCTTCACGGCGAACTGAACGTTGATCAGTCCCCGCACGTCGAGCGCTTCGGCAATGGACCGAACGTGCGTCTCGATCACCGCGACCGTGGCGGCGCTGAGGCCCAGTGGTGGGATCATGCACGCCGAGTCGCCCGAGTGAACGCCGGCTTCCTCGACGTGTTCCATCACGGCACCGATGATGCAGTCGCCCGTGTGGTCTCGAATGGCGTCGACGTCGACTTCGGTGGCGTCCTCGAGGAACCGGTCGATCAACACCGGTCGATCCACTGACAGGCCGCCCTCGCGGCCCAGTCCGCCGAGGCCTGCAAGGTTGGCCATCGCCTCGGCGAGCCCGTCACGGTCGTAGACGATCTCCATGGCGCGGCCTCCGAGCACATAGCTCGGCCGGACGAGCGCTGGAAAGCCGATGACGTCGGTGATCGCTTCGGCTCCCGCCAGCGTCGTGGCCGTTCCGCCCGCTGGCTGAGGGATCTCGAGTTGCGCACAGAGCGCGTTCCACCGATCTCGATCCTCGGCCAGGTCGATGGATTCGGCGCTCGTCCCCAACACGAGCTCAGCGGGGATGTCCCCAGCGAGCTTCAACGGGGTCTGGCCGCCGAGCGACACGATCACTCCCAGCAGCCGACCGCCGCCACGCTCAGCCGAGCGTTGCTCGGCATCGATGACGTTGAGGACGCCCTCGAGCGTGAGGGGCTCGAAATAGAGCCGGTCGGAGGTGTCGTAATCGGTGGAGACCGTCTCGGGGTTGCAGTTGACCATGATCGTCTCGAACCCGGCGTCAGCCAGGGAGAAGCAGGCATGCACACAGCAGTAGTCGAACTCGATGCCTTGGCCGATCCGGTTGGGACCTGAGCCCAAGATGATGACCTTGTCCTTCGACGATGCCGCCACCTCGGAGGTGTCCTCGTAGGTGCCGTAGTGATAAGGGGTCTCGGCTTCGAATTCCGCTGAGCACGTGTCGACCGTCTTGTAGGTGATCTCGACGCCAGCGGCCAACCTGGCGAATCGAACCGTTCGTTCGTCGGTTCCCCAGAGGTAGGCGAGTTGGCTGTCACCGAAACCGAGGCGTTTGGCATCACGCCATGACCGTCGGTCCATGGATGCAGTCGTCTGCTCCGACAGATCGGCCCGCATCTCCGCAATTCGTAGCATCTGATCCAGGAACCACGGATCGATCCGCGCCGACTCGTAGACCGCTTGCATGCCGAGACCTCGCCGGAGCGCTGACTCGACGGCGAAGATCCGGTCGGGCGTGGCACGACCACACTCGAGGAGCAGCACTTCGTCGGTCATCTCATCCCAAGTGATCTCAGCACGATCGGCGTTCAGTCCGCTACGACCGTGCTCGAGTGATCGCAGCGCCTTCTGAAGCGCCTCGGTGAAGGTTCGGCCGATAGCCATGGCTTCGCCGACCGACTGCATCTGGGTTCCGAGGATCCCGGTGGTCCCCGAGAACTTCTCGAACGCCCATCGGGGAATCTTCACGACCACGTAGTCGATGGTCGGCTCGAAGCTGGCTGGAGTGCTCCGCACGATCTCGCCGTTGGCATCCCGGATGGCGGTGATGTCGTTGGGGATCTCGTCAAGGGTGTACCCAACGGCCAGGCGGGCAGCGATCTTGGCGATCGGGAAGCCCGTTGCCTTCGACGCGAGCGCCGAGGATCGACTCACCCGAGGATTCATCTCGATGACGACCATCCGGCCGGTGTCAGGCTCCACCGCAAATTGCACGTTCGATCCACCGGTTTCGACGCCGACCCGGCGGATGCACGCAAAGGCCGCGTCGCGCATGATCTGGTACTCGACATCGGTAAGGGTCTGAATAGGTGCCACGGTGATGGAATCGCCGGTATGGACACCCATCGGGTCGACGTTCTCGATCGAGCAGATGATCACGCAGTTGTCAGCGTGGTCGCGCATGACTTCGAGTTCGAACTCCTTCCAGCCCGCAATGGATGACTCCACGAGAATCTCGGAGATCGGGCTGGCGTCGAGCCCGATTGCGGCCATCCGCTCGAATTCCTCAGGGTCGGACGCGATGCCGGTGCCCTTGCCGCCCAGAATGTAGGCGGGGCGAATCACGACGGGAAGCCCGATCCGTTCGATGATCGCCCGGGCCTCGACCATGTTGTGGGCAGTGCCCGACGGTGGCACGTCGAGGCCGATCTCGATCATCGCCTGCTTGAATCGCTCGCGATCCTCAGCGGTGGCGATCGCCTCGGCATTGGCGCCGATCATCTCGACGCCATATTTGGCCAGCACGCCAGATTCCGCGAGTTCCATCGAGAGGTTGAGGGCAGTTTGGCCGCCCAGCGTCGGCAACAGCGCGTCGGGGCGCTCGCGCTCGATGATGCGCTCGAGCACATCGGCAGCCAACGGCTCGATGTAGGTCGCATCAGCAAAGTCGGGGTCGGTCATGATCGTGGCCGGGTTCGAGTTGGCCAGGATCACCCGGTAGCCCTCGTCCTTGAGCACACGACATGCCTGGGTCCCGGAATAGTCGAACTCGCAGGCCTGCCCGATGACGATCGGGCCGGAACCGATGATGAGGATGGACGAAATGTCAGTGCGCTTGGGCATCAGCGGGCATCCATCAGGTTGGCGAAGCGATCGAAGAGATACTGACTGTCGTGCGGTCCTGGCCCCGCTTCTGGGTGGTATTGAATGCCGAATGCCGGGTACGCCGTGCTCTCGAAGCCTTCGAGCGTGCCGTCGTTGAGATTGATGTGCGTCACTGCGACGTCGGCGACGCCGTCGAGGTCGACGCAGTAGTTGTGATTCTGGCTGGTGATCTCGACCTTGTCGGTGACGAGATCGCGAACTGGGTGGTTGCCACCGTGATGGCCGAACGGCAGTTTGAACGTGGACGCCCCGAGCGCTTGGGCGAGCATCTGGTGACCCATGCAGATCCCGAAGATGGGGACCCGTCCGAGGATCTGGCGAACCGTGTCGACCACGTAGCTGACCGCTGCGGGATCACCCGGTCCATTCGACAAGAAGACGCCGTTCGGATGGAGCGTCATCAATTCGTCGGCGCTGATCGATGCCGGCACCAACTCGACCGATCCGAGCCCAGCGAGGTGCCGAACAATGGTGGTCTTGATGCCGCAATCGATGGCGACGATCTGTCGATCAGCCTCGGGGTCGGTGCCAGCAATGGTTCGACGATCGCGGGTGACGGTCGACACCAGATCGATCCCATCAGTGGTTGTGGCGGTGGCAGCCACGGACCGGGCGATGTCGGCGTCGGGGCCGAAGGCGCCGGGCATCGCTCCCCGGTCGCGGAGATGACGGGTGAGTCGGCGGGTGTCGATCCCCGAGAGACCAGCGATGCCGTGCTCGATGAGGAAGCTGTTGAGATCGCCGGTGGCTCGCCAGTTCGAGTGCGTTCGCGAGAGCTCGCGGACGATCACTCCTCGACAGTGCGGCCGCTCGGACTCGTCATCGGCCGGCGTGACCCCGTAGTTGCCGATCTGCGTGCTGGTGAACGTGATGATCTGACCGGCGTAGGACGGGTCGCTGATGACCTCTTGGTATCCGGACATGACGGTGTTGAACACCACCTCGCCCACCGCCGCTCCGTCGGGCGTTGCACCGAAGAGGTCACCCTCGAACTCCTCACCGTCGGCGAGTACCAGCAGACCGGGCGATGCGCTGCTCATGATGCGCCTTCCGTTCGGGTCCGGACATGAAAAACGCCCCCTCCAGGGGGCGTCAGCGGGCGGCTCGTGTTGGCCAACGTAGGTGTCCTTCCTGTCCGTTCGGGCCTCTCCGGACCCGCTTCACGGTCAGAACTGCATCGTAGCAGGGCGAACAGACTGCCTCGCCCGCTCGTCTCAGAACTCGACGGCGGCGTCGATCGGGACGACGCAGCCCGATGGGGCCGGACGGGTGGTTGGACGAGCAGTCTGCCGTTGATCGGCGATCAGCGTTGCGCTTCGCCGTCGAGGACGACGGGTTCGCCTGTCCGAAAGGTGTGACGGACACGCCCCCGCACCTCGCGCCCGGCATATGGCACGTTCGAGCTGAGCGACGCACCACCCGACGCATCGATGGTCCACAGGGCTGACGGGTCGATCACACACAGATTGGCGGCGCGGCCCACGTCGAGCATCCCGCCGTGATCGTCAGCGATTCCAGCGATCGCTGCCGGCCGCCAGGACAACAACGCCAACACCTCGGCGAGACCGAGATCGAGCTCGGTCAACGCCAACGCCAACGCGTACTCCAAACCCAGCATCCCCGGCGGCGCCTGGTCGAACGGTCGTTCCTTCTCGTGCGCGACATGGGGCGCATGATCGGTGGCGATGGCATCGATGGCATCGGTACGAAGGCCTTCCTTCACCGCTTCGACGTCGCCCGCCGTTCGGAGAGGGGGATGCACCTTGTAGACCGAGTCGTATGTCGAGCAGCGCTCGTCGGTGAGGGTGAAGTGGTGCGGCGCCGCCTCGGCGGTGACGCGCAATCCGCCCGCCTTTGCTGCTGCCACCATGGCGACCGAACCCGCTGTCGACAGATGCTGGAAGTGGATCCGAGCGCCGGTCAGCCGCGCCAAGGCGATGTCCCGCATCACCATCAGTTCCTCGGCCTCGGATGGTTGGCCAGCAAGCCCGAGACGGGCCGACCATTCCCCTTCGTGCATGCACGTGCCCTGGCTGAGCGCAGAGACCTCGCAGTGCTGCGCCAACGTCACCCCGAGTCCGCCAGCGTATTCGAAAGCCCGACGCATGAGCTGAGCATCCTGCACGCCGGTGCCGTCGTCGGTAAAGATCTTCACGCCCAGCTCAGCCATTTCCGCCATCGGGGCCAGCTGCTCACCAGCGCGGTTCACCGTGATGGCACCAGCTACCTCGATCTGGCAGAGCGCTGTGCGGCCAAGTGCCTGCACCTCCCGGACGACCGCCGCACAGTCGATCGCCGGTGTGGTGTTCGGCATTGCCACGACCGCTGAGTATCCCCCGAGCGCCGCTGCTCGCGAGCCCGACTCGACCGTCTCCGCTTCTTCCTTGCCGGGCTGTCGGAGATGGGCGTGGAGATCCACGAGGCCAGGCGCCACGACGCACCCACCTGCATCGACGACGATCGACGCATCGAGATCGGTTCCGATGGCGACGATTCGTCCCGAAGAGATCACCACATCGGCCACCCGCTCCCCCGTGGCGTCGATGACGCGTCCCCCTTTGATCACCAGATCACGTTCGTCATGGGTGCTGGTCACAGATCCTCTTTCAAGGCGTCGAGTTGGGTGGTGGAGCCGAGCAGGCGGAACAACACGGCCATCCGGACGGATACTCCGTTGGCCACCTGTTGGGTGATGACAGAGTTCGGCGAGTCTGCGACTGCTTGGTCGATTTCGACCCCTCGGTTCATCGGGCCCGGGTGCATGATCAATGCGTCCTTGGGCATCCGCGCCGCTCGTTCGACCGTGAGGCCGAACATGGCGTGGTACTCACGCAGCGAGGGGACGAGCCCCTCGGTCATTCGCTCCGTCTGCATCCGCAGGAGGTAGCAGACGTCGATCTCGCCGAGCACCTCGTCGATGCGGTGCGTGACCCGAACGGGCCAGGATTCGATCACGGGCGGCAGCAGAGTCGGCGGTGCTACGAGGACCACCTCGGCGCCGAGTGCAGTGAACGCCTCGATGTTGCTCCGGGCCACCCTCGAATGCTTGATGTCACCGACGATGGCGATGGTGCGGCCCTGCAGCGACCCGAGGTGCTGGCGGATGGTGAAGGAGTCGAGCAGTGCCTGGGTGGGGTGCTGATGCCACCCGTCTCCTCCGTTGACGACAGCCGACTCCGTCCAGTTGGCGATCTGAGCCGGCACCCCCGATGACTTGTGGCGAACCACGAAGGCATCGACTCCGAAGGCATCGATGGTCTGCACGGTGTCGCGCAACGATTCGCCCTTGTTGACCGAACTACTGGACACCGAAAACGTCATGGTGTCGGCGCCGAGCCGTTTGGCTGCCGTCTCGAAACTCAGCCGTGTGCGCGTCGAGTCCTCATAGAAGAGCGACACCACCGTCTTGCCTCGAAGTGCGGGCACCTTGGGAATGGCGCGCTGATTGACCTCGACGAACCGCTCGGTCAGGTCGAGTAATCCCTCGATGCCCGTCCGCCCCAGATCCGCGATGGTGAGGAGGTCCTTCACTTGATCATCTCGCCGAGATCGACCCCGTCGGAGTGGACGTTGACGAGTTCGTCACGGCGAGTCGGCAGGTTCTTGCCCACATAATCCGGCCTGATCGGAAGTTCGCGATGGCCGCGATCGACCATCACAGCGAGCTGCACTGCCTTCGGTCGGCCGTAATCAGCGAGCGCGTCGAGCGCAGCCCGAATGGTGCGTCCGGTGAACAACACGTCATCGACCAGCACGATCACCTTGCCGTCGACATCGAAGGGGATGTTCGTCACCTCTTCGGGGAGCACGGGCCGAAGGCCGATGTCATCGCGATAGAAGGCGACGTCAAGGGTTCCAACGGCCAACTGCGTGCCTTCGATCTCCGCCAAGTCGTCGCCGAGCGCACCGGCCAATGGAACCCCGCCAGTCTGCAACCCCAACAGCTCGACACCTTCGAGACCGTGATTCCGCTCCACGACCTCGTGAGCCATCCGCCGGATTGCACGCTCCATGTCGGGGCGATCCATTACTCGGGAATGGGAGACGAACGCTCCCCCATATGGCGGGGAGCCCTTTCGTTCACGGTCGGCCATTCGGGCACCTCGCTGTCCGTGGGGGCCTCACAGAACCCCCTTGACGGTCAATCGCCGAGGGTAGCAGCCTCGGCCGCCCACCGTTCTGGCGGCAACACCGGTGCCTGGACATACCGATTCTGCTCGCACAGAACAGGGGCTATGGGCGCGCTCAGCCTTCGCCGCGGAGTTCGCGGGCGATCGACGCCAGGACCCCGTTGACGAACTTGCCCGAATCGTCGGTGCCGTACTCGTGAGCCAGATCGACGGCCTCGTTGAGGGCGACGGCTGTCGGCACGGCGTCCTGTTCCATCAGCTCGTAGATGGCGACCTCGAGCACGAGGCGGTCCATGTGAGCGAGGCGTTCGAGAGTCCAGCCCACACTGTGTTCGGAGATCAAGGCGTCGATGTCGTGGCGCATCCGTCGCACTCCGCGAACGAGAAGTTGGGCGTACTCGTCGGGCGGAAGCGTTTGGCCTTCGACAACCTCATCGCCTTCGATGTCGCGTTGGTCGGCTTCGTAGAGCAAATGCAACGCTCGTTCCCTGGCGTCGCGTCGGGCACCACCGAATGGGGGGTTGGACATCAGGCGCGGGAGATGAATTCGCCGGAGCGAGTGTCGACCTTGATCCGCTCACCCGGATTGATGAAGAGCGGCACCGACACGACCAGTCCTGTTTCGAGTGTGGCTGGCTTCTTGGCACCGGACACACGATCGCCCTGCACTCCGGGCTCGGTCTCGGCGATGTTGAGCTCCACCGACGCGGGCAGGTCGACGCCGATGATCTCGTCGCCGAACATCATGAGCACGACCATCGAGGAGTCCACGATGTAGTTCGTGGAGTCCCCGAGACGGACCGGCGCGACGTTTATCTGGTCGTAGGTCTCGTTGTCCATGAACACGTAGCTCTCGCCGTCGTTGTACAGGAACTGCATCTCACGCTTGTCGATCATGGCGCGTTCCATGCGCTCTCCCGATCGGAACGTCCGGTCGAGCACTGCTCCGTTGCGAGCGTTCTTGAGGGTCGTGCGAACGAACGCACCGCCCTTGCCAGGCTTCACGTGTTGGAACTCGACGATTTGGAACAGGTCGTTGTCGAGCTCGATCGTCATGCCGTTCTTGAAGTCCGCAGTCGAGATCTGGGCCATGGGTGCCTCCGAAGGCGTGTGCGGTCGCGCTCAGACCGTCGTGAGTTTGGGTGAACGGGTCAGGACCTCGGCGCCATCGATCGACACCACGAGTGTGTCCTCGATTCGCACCCCACCGTGTTCTTCGAGGTAGACCCCGGGTTCCACAGTGACGACATGACCAGGGGCGAGCGTAGCATCAGAGGTCCGTCCGACTCTCGGGGCCTCGTGGATGTCCAACCCCACGCCGTGGCCAGTTCCATGGGTGAATGCATCCGCCCAGCCCGCCTCGGCGATGCGCTCGCGGCACACAGCGTCGATGTCGCGAGCGGCCACTCCTGGACCCACGAGCGACGCGCCCGCCGCCTGGGCCTCTGCGACGACCGTGAGCATCCGCGCCTGTATCGGCGTCGGCTCACCGATGCAGAAGGTACGACTCATGTCGGAGTGATAGCCGTCGACCAAGGCACCGAAATCGAGGATCACGAGGTCTCCCGCGGCGATCGTTCGGTGGCCCGGGCGATGATGAGGTCGAGCAGCATTCGGACCGGACGCCACGATGGTCTCGAAACTGACGTCATCAGCACCGAGTCGACGCATTGCGGTGTCGAGTTCGAGGCCGAACTCTTTCTCGGTGGGACGATCCGCCAACAGTGAACGCACATCCTCCAACGCGTCATCAGCAATCGCCGCTGCCCGTTTCATGACGGCGAGCTCGCCGGCATCTTTTATGATGCGAAGCGCTTCGATCGCGTCGGAGGTGGGCACCAGATCGACTCCGTCGAAGGCGCTCTCCCAGGACATCAGTGTCGACCACGGAACGTACTGGGCTTCGAGTCCGAGATGGTTCGCATCAGCTGACCTCACGACATCGCTGAGGCGCTTCAGGGGAGCCTCGCTCTCGATGACCAGCTCGCAAGTCACCCCCGCGTCGGCCAGTTGATCTGCGGCTTGGATGGTGTATCGGCCGTCGGTGATCAGGGTGGCGCCATCGGCCGTCACCAGGAGCACGCCAGCGCTTCCGGTGAACCCGGTGAGATACCGAACGTTGGTGAGGTGACTGACGAGGATCGCGTCGATGTCGCCGTCGATCCCGATGACCGACGACCGAAGCCGTGCGAGTCGACCGGCGATGTCGGGTCGTTCGGTGGCCTCGAGGTTGTCGGACCCGTTCACGTCACCACCGACTCGTTCGCCAGAAGCACTGACATGGCATCAACGGCGATCCGGTATCCGTCGCCTTTGAAGCCCGCGATGGTGCCAGTTGCGACCGGCGACAGGACCGAGGTCCGCCGCCATGGCTCACGAGCGTCGGCGTTGGAGATGTGCAACTCGATGATCGGACCGTCGTACGCCGCGAGCGCATCATGCAACGCCCACGATGAGTGCGTGAATGCCGCACCGTTGATGATGATTCCCTGATGCACGCCCCTCGCCGCGTGCACGGCATCGATGAGCACTCCTTCGTGGTTGGATTGCAAAGCCACCAGGTCGTGCCCGAATGAGGAAGCCACCCGCACGGCAGTGGCCACGTGATCATCGAGGGTCGCTGTCCCGTAGTGCTCGGGTTCACGCGTCCCCAGGAGATTCAGGTTCGGACCGGACAGCAGGAGTATCGACGCCACGCCGACAGGCTACGTCGCCACAGGGCGAAGCCCCCGGGACTTGTCTCGACCCATCACGTCCGATGACCGGTCAACGAACTGCTGACATCGCATCAGCCAGAACGTCCTGGTCGATGCCGGTCACGACCTCGACGCCGCTGGGGCCATCCAGAACGAATGTCACACCTCGTGTGGCCTTCTTGTCCCGTGAGAACAACGCCATCAGCTCGTGGGCAGCGAGTCCCTCTGGAATGCGCACGGGGAGGTCGTAGCCGGCGACCACCCGACGATGTTCCGCCACATCAGCCACCGAGATTCGCCCGAGGCGTAGCGCCACTTCTGCCGCATATATCAACCCGATGGCAACTGCCTCGCCATGGCGGAGGTCATAGGTGCCCGCCGTTTCGAGGGCGTGGGCCAACGTATGGCCGTAGTTGAGGATCGCTCGTCGGCCGCCCTCGCGCTCATCAGATGCGACGACCTCGCCTTTGATGCGGACACAGGCTGCCACTCGTTCGTCGAGTTCGAGCTCGTCGAGCCGGCCGCCCCCCAACCAGTGATATTTGGCGAGCTCACCCAACCCACAACGCAGTTCACGCGGCGGCAATGTGGCGAGATGGTCGGTGTCACAGATGACTCCGGACGGTTGCCAATACGTGCCGACGAGGTTCTTGCCCTCGAGCAAGTTGACGCCGGTCTTGCCGCCGATTGCCGCGTCGATCTGACCCAACAACGTCGTGGAGACATGAACCACGGGAAGTCCGCGGTGGTAGACCGATGCCGCGAAGCCGGCGATGTCGGTGACCAGTCCCCCGCCGACGCCCACCACGCAGTCAGCGCGGGTGAAACCTGCCTGGGAGAACTCGCGGCACAGTCGTTCGATCGTTGCGAGGTTCTTGTGCTCCTCACCGATACCCACATGAAAGATGCTCGACTCGACCCCGGGGTCGACGACGACGCCGACGGACTCCTGCGTCACGATCGCCACGCGACGCGTGTCGGCCGGAAGCAGATCACCCAGCGCGTCAGCTGCTCCAGCGCCGATCAGCACCGGATAGGAGCGGTCGCCGAGGTCGACGTCAACGGTGATCATTGTGACGACTCGCCCTCTCGACCCCGTGAATCTGCCAGCGGGTCCCCCGACGAATCCGACGCCGGCGCGATCGACGCCACCGCGGGAGGAACGGCAGCCACGAGAGCAGCAATCACCAACTCGGTGACGTCCCACGCGGTCCCGACCGATGCGTCCACCGTAATCTCCGCCGTCTCGACGAACCACGGCTCGCGCTCACGCGCGAGCGCCCTCAGTCGATCGGACAGCTCGCCCTCGAGGAGGGGCCGTTTGGTCCGGCTCGCGGCAACTCGCGCCGACAGCGCTGCATGATGAGCTGTCATCCAGACACAGCACGATCGGCTCGTGAGCAACAACCGATTCTGCGCTCGTGTCACCACCCCTCCACCGCACGACACGATGGAGACGGGCATCCGGCTGAGCGCTGTGGTCAGGACGTCGGTCTCGAGATCCCGGAACCCGTCCTCGCCGACATGATCGAAGATCTCTGCGATGGTTCTGCCAGCCGCCCGCTCGATCTCGTCGTCCAGATCGAGCACGGCGACATCGAGACGACGGCCGACCATGCGGGCAACCGTTGACTTTCCGACACCGGGCATCCCGACAAAGGCAACCGGGCGAACGAGCACAGTGCCGAAGCTACCAACCGCTGACGACAGCTCTGGGATCGATTGCCTCGTCGGGTGCCGCCGGCTCCAGATCTCTGCCACGTGCCAGCCACATGTCGAGCAGCGACCCGATCATCGCCCGCAGCGTATTGGGCTCCATGTCGGGGATCTCGAAGGCAACTCGACTGCCCATCCGTTCGATCACGAGCGCCGTCGAACGCTCCGCGATCTTGAGCGAATGGGTGTACATGACCTCGTCGACACCAGCAATCGCCACATCGGTGATCTCTGCCGTCGAAATGGTCGTCGACCAGTGACCGAAACCATTGGCGAGAGCGGACAGACCCGCCGCATCGACCACGAGCGTGAGGTTCTTCTTCCTCCGAGACGGGTTGGCCGTGTCGACGAGCATCACGCTGTCACGAAAGGTGAACACCCCCGTCGGCGAGCGTCGCGGGCCTCGTGACGAGGCGTCATCGGGGCTGGAGGACGCCGAGAACGTCACCCCCGCTCGAACGTCGGTCGGGTCGGACGACCCGAAGAAGGCATTGCCGACATCGGGGTCGACGTCGAGCGACGACGTCGGTTCGAGTTCGGGTTCGGTCTCATCGGTCTCGTCGAGTTCGGGTGACGGAACCACTACAGGCTCGTCGACGGCTCGGAGGACTTCGACGACGCTCTCGCAGAACCGCTCGGGCCAACCGACGAACACAGTCATGTCGTTGTTCATGCGCACCTCGACGGCTTCCAACGGCAGATCCACACCATCGATGAGGTCGATGGCCGTGACGTCAGCGAGAGCGATGTGGTCGAGTTCGAGATCGATGCCCTGCGGCGCCACGAACAATGTGGACCGGCTGACGACGAACAGCGACGAGACAATGGCTTCGGATTCTCCGCCCATTCGAAGCCATCCGACGGTGGCATCGAGGATGCCATCGGGGCCCAATCGATCAATGGCTGGGGTCGCGGTGCCGAACCAGGTCGGCTCGACCTCACCAGCATCGCCGAGGAGGTTCCGGACTTCCTCACTCGCGGCCAAGAGCCCGTTCTCGCGCAGGGCACTGTCATCGACCCTCATGATTCGCGTTGAACCGTCAGCGCTTGCCAAGGAACCCCGAGGGGCTCCCGGAGTCGACACCGTCATCGGTGTCCGCCGCGGCGATTGCCTGTGCAGCTTGCGGGCTGAGCATCGACAGACCAGCGGCGATGTCCGCTCCCTCGTCGATCTCGTCGTCGTTCACCCATGCATCCCATGATCCACCATCGGAAGCCGGTTCAGCGTTCGGGAAGCTCTCGGGAGCAAACGGATCATCCGTCAGGCCGGTGATGGTCAAGCTCGGCAAGGCCATTCCGGCAAGACCCTCCTCGACGTCGGCCTCTCCGCCGAACGGATCGAAGTCTCCGAAGACATCTTCCTCCCCAGTCTTACGACTGGGCAGACCCGCGTCGCTCGAGACATCAGTGGTCGACTCGGCGAACGGTTCTGCGGGAATCTCTGCAACCGGCTCAGGCACCGGGACCGGGACCTCGACGCGTTGCGCAGCGCCGACCTGGATGAAGCCAGCGTGGGCCAGCGCCCGGACCAATCGACACACGGGAAGCTCACCGAGTCGGAACAGCGATCCCAGGTCGGACACCGTGATGCCGCCGCCAACCGCTACGACAGACGTCCAACACGCCTGGTCGACGACGACCTCTGGATGAGGCAGCATCGGAGCGAGCGTGATCCATGAGTTGACCGAGGGAACCACGGCGACGATGTCTCGCCATTCGGCCAGAAAGGCTTCTGCTTGGTCGAGTACCGCCCCGACGGGAGCCGGGTCGATGGGGCTGGGGCACACCGCATCCGATTCGAAGATGAACGAGCCCGCCTCGTAGCGGAGCACATCGAACACGATGTCGACCAGCTCAGTGGCGGCGGGGTCGCCGGTGGTCGCGCCGCCAACGAGGTCGCCGACCGACAGCCACAGGCTGGACGATCCACGCTCGCCATTGACCACGAGCCGGCCCGTTTTGCGCGAGCTCGAAAGCAGGCGGAGTACATCGTTGAGGGCGAACGAATCGAGGGTTCCTTGAAGCGCCACGGGGAGTCCTTCCGGCGTCTGGGTCTGTCTCCTCACTCCATCGGCACAGAACCATCGGGAATGAACGGTTTTCCTCGATGAACTCCCTCGGATGCTGTCAGGTGGCAGTCTCAGCCAGCTGACGCTCGGCTCCGGCCCGCATCACGACGGCGGGCGCGTCACAGCCCGTCCATCGTTCGAAGGCTACGCACGCTTGACCGATCAACATGCTGAGTCCGTCCACCCCGAGGGCGCCGGACCCTCTGGCGGCGGCCAACCAGGCGGTCTCCAGTGGGTGATAGACGATGTCCACCACGACCTGATTCGCTCGCAGGAACGCCGGATCGCACGGCATCTCGGTACCACCCTCGCCACGATCTGTGCCCATACCGATCGGCGTGGCGTTGATGACGACGTCGCTGGCGCTCAGATCGGAAGCGACGCCTACCCGACCGACGTCGCCGGCCAACTCAGCAGCGGACCTCGCCGATCCCTCGCTCCGATTCACCACGACGATCTCCGCCGCGCCGTGGCGAGCCAGTGCGTCGATGATCGATCGGGCGGCCCCGCCCGCGCCGATGACTCCGACGCGACGTCCCTCGACTGTAACTTCGTGGTCGACTCGGAGCCCCCGTATCAGGCCATCCCCATCCGTGGAATCGCCGACGAGGTCGTCGCCATCCCAGAAGACGCAGTTCACGGCACCGAACCGCTCAGCGGTCTGGGTCAACCGATCCACGCTGGCGGCGCAACCAGCTTTGTGTGGCATCGTCACCAGCATCCCGGCCATCCGCAGCGCCCGCATGGCATCGAGTGCGCCGGCGTGGCGGCCGATCTCGACGTCGAACGCAGTGAACAACCAGTCGAGCCCTGTCGCCTCGAAGGCGGCATTCATGATCGCAGGCGATAACGAGTGCGAAATCGGCGAGCCGATGACACAAGCAGTTCGCGTCGCGCCCGAAATCGACCGCGTCATGCCGCTCAGAAGACCCCCTCGGACTTTGCCGTGTCCTTCGCCCTCAAGAACTCGTTGTAGTCGGAGGTGAACAGATGCGTCGACGGGTTCTTGCTGACGAGCACGTAGTAGCGCCAGTCACCGTCGGACGGTTGGATCGCGGCTTGCAGGGACGCTTTGCCGGGCAAGGCGATCGGGGTGGGTGGAAGTCCGGTGTTGAGCCGGTTGTTGTACGGCGTGTTCACGGCCAGATCATCCTTGCTCAAGCCACCGCCGCGGCGGTCCAAGCCGTACAGAATCGAAGCATCGATGCCCAGCGGCTCGTTCACGGCGAGACGGTTGTCGATCACTCGAGCGATCTTGCCCCGTTCCTCGATCGGATCCCCCGTCTCCTTCTCCACGAGCGACGCAATCTTCACGAGGTCGATGGCGCTGTGGCCTGACAGTGCATCCGCCCGCTCGTAGCCCAGTCCGTCCATCACCTTGGCTTGTTGGTCGGCGAGCTTCTGCAGGATCTTGTCAGCCGAGACGTTCTTGAGGAACTGATAGGAGTCAGGCGCCAACAGCCCCTCCCAGTCGACGAGCGCTGTGGGCGCGGCGGCGAGGTACTTCGAGGTGACCCGCCCCGAGAGCAGCGTGTCGGTGAGCACGGGAACTGTGAGGGCAGGGAACGCTTTGGCGATGGCGTCGAGCGCTTCGACCAACCGAACCCCGGGGACGATCGTCACCGGCGTCTCGTCTGGCTTCACCGGACCGTCGCGGAGGGTCGCTGCGGCCTCGGCCATTGAGGAGTTGAGCCGGAAGTTCGTGTAGGTCCCGAACTTGAGCGCGCCGCCGATCCCCCAGAGCTTTGCGTAGGTCCGGAACACCGACGCTGAGGTGATGACCCCTTTGGATTCCAAGAGATCCGAGACCGCTGAGATCGTCGATCCCTTGTCGATCTCGAGGTTGCCGATGCGTTCGCCCTGCGACCCGGGAGGGTCGACCTGTCGCATCGCCCAGATGGTGGTGAAGCCACCGATGATGGCAATCATCACGAGTGACGCCAACATGATGTAGACGACGCGCTGGCCCAGTTGAGATGGTGGTCGAACAGCGACGTAGTCGTCGAACTCGTCGTCGAGTGACGTTGCCGGGTCGCTGGTCGCATCGTCGCTGTGAAGAGTGTCGTCGAGATGGTTCACGGGGTGTCCTGGGAGGGGGCGGCACCGCTGCGTTGTTGGTCCAGCCAACCTTGGAGGAGCACTGAAGCGGCAATCTGGTCGACCACGTCACGGCGCGTCGAGGGCGGTAGTCCCATCTCCTGGATGGACCGCTGCGCTGTCACCGTGGTCAAACGCTCATCGTAGAGCTCAACAGGTACGCGAAAGGTGGCACGTAGCAACTCGATCTCGGCAAGTACCCCTGCCGCTGATGGTCCAACCGACCCATCGAGCGAGTACGGCACGCCAATGACCACGACTCCGACCTCCCACTCGGTTGCCAACTCGACGAGTGTGCGGTGGGTCGCAACCTGGTCACGAAGCCGCTGGACCGTTTGCAACGGCGTCGCGACCGTCTGATCCGTGTTGGAGAGCGCCACGCCGATCCGCTTGGAACCGAGATCGATTCCGAGTGCGCGGGTCGACATCGTCAGCGGACTCAGACGCCCAACAACGCGGCGCGGATGTGCTCCAGCGCAGCGTCGAGTCCCTCGGGGTTGCGTCCGCCGGCCGTGGCGATCTCGGCGCCCTTGCCGCCACCACCGCCCACCAACGCTAGGGCGTCAGCGATCAGGTCGCCGGCGTTGAGCCCGGAGTCGGGGCGGACCGCGGCGACCAACGCCACGCCTTTGCCGCCGGGCGACGAGCCGAGGACCACTGCCCGGATTCCGGGTCGATCTCGGAGACCGAGCGCCAAGTCACGGACTTCATCTCGTGTCGTTGCCTCGACCCGGGCAATCACGATGCCGTCAACGGCCTGATCAACGAGCGACCCAGCCGACGACTGCGCCACCTGACGCCGGAGACCGGACACTTCGTCACGCAGGGCCGAGAGTTCGCCGAGTCGCTTGGCGATGCCACCCTCGAGATCGTCGGGCGGCACACCGAGCACGGCGGCCGCTGATGCCAGCTTGGCTTCCTCGCCTCGAAGCCGATCAATGGGGCCGAAGCCCGTGAGCGCTTCGATCCGGCGCATGTTCGACCCGATCGATCCCTCGGAGATGATCTTGGTGGGTCCGATGTCTCCGAGAGCCGAGACGTGAGTTCCGCCGCAGAGTTCCACCGAATGCAGCCCCGCTTCGAGCACGCGGACGGTGTCGCCGTACTTGTCCCCGAAGAACGCTATGGCGCCGGCCTCGAGCGCCTCGGCCTTGGACGACTCGTAGTGACGGACCGGGGGGTTCGAGAGGATCTCGTGATTGGCCAGATCCTCGATGGCGCGGATCTCGTCCGGCGTGACGGCCTGATAGTGGCTGAAGTCGAAGCGCAGACGATCTGGACCGACCATCGAACCCTGCTGCTTGACGTGGTCGCCCAGCACCTTGCGCAGTGCCCAATGCAGAATGTGGGTGGCGGTGTGGTTGCGCCGAATGGCGTTGCGACGTTCGACATCGATCGACAGGGTTGCCGTCTGGCCGACCTCGATATCACCCTCGATCGACCCGACCACGTGACGAACGAGTCCAGGACTGCCGTAGACCGTATCGATCACGGTGGCCATACCGGTCGCCGTTGTGATCGCGCCCATGTCGCCCACCTGGCCGCCGGACTCGGCGTAGAAGGGCGTGATGTCCACCACGATGTCGTCACCGATGATTGCCAGGATCGTGCCGGTTGCCTCGTTCAGTTCTCGGCCGACGAACACTGTGGAGCCGTGCTGCTCCATCACCTCGATGAACCCGCTGGAGTCCCCGGCAGCAGCTCGCGCCTTGCGAGCGTCACGCGCCCGGGTCCGTTGATCACCCATGTGTTCGTCGAACCCGGCCCGGTCGACGCTGAAGCCCCGCTCGCTGGCGATCTCCTCGGTCAGCTCGAGTGGAAACCCGTAGGTGTCGTGCAGTTGGAAGGCCACGGCTCCCGCCAGCACGCCTGCTGCATCCAAGGCGTCGAGCTCGTTGTCGAGAATCGACGAGCCGGAGCGAAGCGTCTCCCGGAATCGTTCCTCTTCGCGCTGCACGACATTGCGAACGAACTCGTGGTTCCGCACGATGTCGGGATAATCGGCGCCCATGGTCCCGACGACGGCATCCACCATGTCGGCAAGCACGATCGTCTCGATGCCCAGGAGATACGCATGACGAACGGCGCGTCGGAGTATCCGACGCAGGACATATCCTCGGTCCTCGTTCGAGGGAAAGACACCGTCGGAGATCAGAAACGTGACGGTGCGAGCGTGTTCTGCGACGATCCGCAAGCTGACGTCGGTCCGTTCAGCGGCGCCGTAGGCAACCGCCGAGTGTTGCTCGACCAGTGCGATCAGGCTCCGCATCTCGTCGAGTTCCCACACCGAGTCGACCCCCTGCACCACGGACAACACTCGTTCCAGACCGGAACCCGTGTCGATCGATGGCTTGGGGAGCGGCACCATCGAGCCGTCGGCCAACTGCTCGTACTGCATGAAGACGAGGTTCCAGATCTCGACGAACCGCTCCTCGCCACCGTGCGCAGGTCCACCGTCGGCGCCGTACTCGACGCCCTTGTCCCAGAAGATCTCCGAGCACGGGCCGCACGGGCCAACGTCGCCCATTCGCCAGAAGTTGTCATCATCGAGACGCTGGATTCGTTCGGGCGGCACCCCAATGACGTCGCGCCAGATGGCTTCGGCTTCGTCGTCGCTGATGTGAACGGTGACCCACAGGCGCTCGGGGTCGAGCTTCAGTACCTCGGTGAAGAACTCCCAGGCGTAGGGAATGGCGTCCGCCTTGAAGTAGTCGCCGAAACTGAAGTTGCCGAGCATCTCGAAGAACGTGAGATGCCGGGAGGTGCGGCCGACCTCATCGATGTCGTTCTGTTTCCCGCCGGCGCGGACACACTTCTGGACCGAAGTCGCTCGCTTGTAGGGCGGTATCTCCTCGCCGACGAAGAACGGCTTGAACGGCACCATGCCCGCAATGGTGAACAGCACCGTCGGGTCGTGCGGAATCAGGCTCGCTGACGGGACAATGGTGTGGCCGCGATCTGCGAAGAAGCCGCAGAAGGCCGAGCGGAGTTCGTTGGCACGCATGGACTCGTCAGACTACTCCGCAGCCCCGTTCGGCCCTGCGGGCAGTTCCCCGTTCGACGAGCGACCACGGCGCCCGGACCGTGCCCGCTCAGCTCCGTTGTGGAGGTACCCGATACCGGTCGCGGAGGACCGCTTCGCGATCGCGGGCGGCGGTGCGCCCTTCGCCGACCACCTCCGACACGTAGCCCTTGACGCGTCGGGTGGCACCCGTGGCGCTGTCCCGGGCGACCTCGACGAGATGTGCCGGGGTTGCTTTGTCGAGCTGCGCCTTCACCTTGCGCTGAGCCCACAACATGCCCGATGCCCCGGCGGCAGCGCCCGTGGAGAACCAGATCACTCGCTTGAACATCAGGCCCTCCGCCGACCCTGCTCGCCGTCGGTGTCGGTGCGACGGCCCCGGAGACGTCGCGCAGCCCCACGGGTGCCGGTGGCCACGGCAGCGGTCTTGATGACTGGGTTGGCCAACACGCGGAAAGCGGCCTGAGTGGCGGCATCGGCGGTATCGGTCACCGAGCCGGCGGTACGGATCAACGAGTCGAGACGGTCGACCTGATCGGTGGCGGACTCGGCGGCGCGTTCGGCCTTCTCGACGGCGGCGGCTGCGGCAGCCAACTCGACGCGGAGTTGTTCGGTGGTGGCGGCCAGCACCTTGGCCGAATGTTGAATCCGCGCCGCGACGATCACGAGCGCCGCGATGGATACCACGGCAACGCCCGCGCAGATGATGGCGGCCAGGTCGGATGCGCTCATGGGTTCATCATCTCCGGCGGAAGCTTACGTTCGGTGGACTCAGCTGTGGCGAGATCGTCGGGCACGGCCCGCGACTTCGGCGCTCGCGCGAGATATCCGGCGGCTTGACCGAGGACATAGCGCGCCTCCGGCATCCCCACGGACTCCACGGCTCGAGCCGCAGCGTCGGCCACCAGCAGGGCCCGCGGATCGGCCGGACCGATGTCTTCCGATGCGAAGATCGTCATGCGACGTGCCACGAAGCGTGGATCCTCTCCAGCGTCGAGCATGTGCACCATCCACGCGACAGCCTGGGACGGATCACTGTGGCGCATCCATTTGATGAATGCCGACGCAGCGTCGTAGTGGGCGCCGGTGCCGTAGCGGAGATCGCCAGCGGCCAGGCCGTCCCGAATCGCTTCGATGTCGAGTGGCTCCGATGGTGTGTCCGGGTCGGATGGGGCGTGCAGAGCGATGGACATCTCGAGAGTGGTCAATGCCTTCCGGGCGTCCCCATCGCTCACGGCCACCAGCACCGCGAGCGCGTCGTCGGCGATGGCGACTCCGCTGTGATCGGCGGCGCGGACGATCACCGACGCGAGGTCGTCGACACCGAGCGGTTCGAGACGAATCACGGTGCAGCGGCTGAGCAGGGGACCGACGAGTGTGGCCCACGGCGACTCGGTGGTTGCGCCGATCAGCGAGAGCAGGCCACTCTCGACCGAGGGCAGGAGGGCGTCCTGCTGCGTTCGGGTGAACCGGTGGATCTCGTCGAGGAAGAGGACCGTTCGCCTTCCGCTCGCACCGAGTCGAGTGGTGGCATCGGCCACGACCCGCCGGATGTCAGCCACGCTCGCCGAGGTCGCTGACAACGGTTCGCAGTGATCTGATCGTTCGCTCGTGAGGAGCCGCGCCAGGGTGGTCTTGCCGGATCCGGCCGGGCCCCAGAACACCATCGAGGGGAGCCGCTCCGCAGCGACCAGTCGCCGAAGGGTCCCGTTGGGACCGACAAGTTTGGCGTGGCCAGCCACCTCGTCGAATCGACCGGGGCGCATCCGTTCGGCCAACGGGGCAGAACCCTTCAACCGCTCGACGCTGGCGGCTTCGAAGAGGTCGCCCGGCATGGGCGAACGTTACCGCGGCATCGGCGACTGCTGGCACGGGCCATGCGCCGATTCTGGGGAGCTCCCTTCTAGCCTGGACATCATGAAGGTGATCCTGCTGGTTGCGGTCGTCGGTGTCGTGGTGGTGCTCGTGGCGAAGGTCCGCGCCGAAACCCGCCGGATGCGCCTCGACGTGACCGCTCAGTTGAAGCAGTCGGAACTGGCCGGCACGTTCAGCCCGACCGCCGCGTTGTTCCGCGACGAGGGCGTGCCCCTCCCCGAAGGAATCGACGCAGGATTGAGCCGCACGGTTGAGCCGATCGACGTCCCTGAGGACGGAATCGAACCGCCACGGCCAGGATTCTTCGACAGACTGGGCTCCTGACGCTGGCTGCGTCAGGTCGGCTTCGGCAGGAGCCGGAGTCCCAATTCAGTCAGTTGCTGCGGGTCGAGTTCGGTGGGCGCCAGGGTCAGCGGGTCCCCACCTGACTGGGTCTTGGGGTAGGCGATGACCTCTCGGATGTTCTCCTCGCCGAGAAGTAACGCTACGAGTCGGTCAATGCCGAAGGCGAACCCTGCGTGGGGCGGCGCTCCGTACTTGAAGGCATCGAGCAGGAAACCGAACTTCTCCTGCGCCTCCTCCTCGGGGATTCCGAGGAGCGCAAAGATTCGCTGTTGAACGTCACGTCGATGGATCCGGACGCTGCCGGATCCGAGCTCCCAGCCGTTGAGCACCAGGTCGTACGACTGGCTGCGAACGTCGAGCAACGGCTCTGGCGGGGCCCCATCGATTGCGGCATCGACGAGGTGCTGGTCCTCTTCGTTCGGCATCGTGAAGGGATGATGCGCAGACACCGGACGGCCTTGGTCATCGATCTCCTCGAACAGCGGAAAGTCAACGACCCAGAGGAATTGCAGCCCACCCTCGGTGACTGGCGGTCGCCCGAGCTCGATGCGCAACAAGCCGAGAACGTGGCGCGTGCGAGGGCGAGCGTCTGCCACGATCAGGATGAGGTCGCCGTCGTTCGCACCCATGGCGGCTGGAAGCGCTGCGAGTTCGTCCTCGGAGAGGAACTTGGCGATGGGCGAGTCGAGGGTGAAACCACCGGGGCCATCGGCATCGGCGCGAACCCGCATCCACACCAGGCCCTTGGCGCCCCACTGCTTGGCGTGATCAGTCAGGTCATCGAGTCGACTTCGGGTGAACTCGGCACCGCCGGGCACGGCGATCCCCTTGACACACGGCGCCTTGAAGGCGTTGAAACCAGTCTCAGCAAATACCCCGGTCAACTCGACGAGTTCCATCCCGTAGCGGGTGTCGGGCTTGTCGGAACCGAATCGCTCCTGAGCATCGAGCCACGACATTCGGGGGATCTCGCCGATCCCTTCGCCACGAAGCGCCTGAACGACGGCGTCGACGGTGGCGCCGATGGCGTTGAGGACATCGTCCTGGGAGGCGAAGCTCATTTCGGCGTCGAGCTGCATGAACTCGAACTGTCGATCGGCGCGGAGGTCCTCATCACGGAGACAACGGGCGATCTGGTAGTAGCGATCGATGCCGCCGACCATGCAAAGTTGCTTGAAGAGCTGCGGGGATTGTGGCAAAGCGTAGAACGAGCCGGGCTTCAGTCGCGACGGAACCACGAAGTCGCGAGCACCCTCGGGGGTCGACGCGATCAGCATTGGAGTCTCGATCTCGACGAAACCTTGCGATTCCATAGCGGTTCGAATGGCACTGTTGACCCGGGCCCGCGTGCGGAGGTTGCGTTGCATCCGTTCGCGACGGAGGTCGAGGTAGCGGTAGCGCAGCCGGATCATCTCGTCGGCTTCGGTTCGATCGTCGAGCGGAAATGGCGGCGGCTCCGCGATGGAAAGGACCTCAACGGCGCACTCCCCCATCTCGACCTCGCCGGTGGCGAGGTTGGCGTTGGCAGTCCCGTCCAGGCGGGCGCGAACGGTTCCCGTGACCCGAACGACGTACTCAGATCGCAGATCTGCGGCACCGTCGACGACGCACTGCACGATGCCGGTGTGATCGCGCACGTCGATGAACGCCAGGTGCTCACCATGCTCACGGCGCTTGGCCACCCACCCGCACACGGAGACCACCGCACCGATATCGGCGGCACGCAACTCGCCGCAACGATGCGTGCGCATCGCAGTGATGGATGGATCGATCCCCAGATGGGTGCTCACAGGAGGTTCCTCAGCTCGTTGGTCAGTTCAGAAATGGCGATCCGACGCTGGGCGCCGTCGCCACGAAGGTCACGAACGGTCACCGTGTTGTCGGCCCGTTCGTCGTCGCCGGAGATCACGCCGTAGCGGGCGCCGGATCGGTCGGCAAGTTTCATTTGCGCTTTCGGCGACCGACCGTCGAAAGCGCGGTCAACAGCGAAACCCGCCCGCCGCAGTGCGAGGGTCACATCGCGGACATCGGTGCCGTCGCCCCCGAACGCCAACACGAAGGCGTCGAGCGGGACCGGAACTGGATCGAAACAGCCCTCGGCGTCGCAGGCCAACAGGACGCGTTCGACGCCGCACCCGAAGCCGACTCCGGGGGTCGCCGCCCCGCCCATGGCTTCGATCAGCCCGTCATAACGTCCGCCGCCGCCGATGGTCGACTGGGAGGCGTCGATGGCCTCCGAGATCACTTCGAACACGGTGTGGGTGTAATAGTCGAGGCCGCGCACCAGGCGGTCGTTGACCACGAAAGCGATACCCGCCGAGCGGAGCCCGTCCTGGACTCGTTCGAAATGGGCGACCGCCTCGGCGGAAACGCACTCACGGAGGACCGGAGCTCCATCGAGCGCGGCGATGGTCATCGCCGACTTGGAGTCGAGGACGCGCAGCGGGTGCGATTCGATTTTGGCAGCGTCGACCGGGTCGAGGGCGTCGCGTCGCGATTCGAGGAACTCAGCGAGCCGACGGGTGTACTCGGTGCGGTTTTCGGGGAGCCCGAGGGTGTTGATCTCCAGCCGCAGCCGTTGGAGTCCGATGCTGGCGTAAAAGTCCCACAGCGTGACGATCATCTCGACGTCGAGGTCCGGATCGGTTGGGCCGATCGCTTCGGCACCGAGCTGATGATGCTGGCGGTAACGGCCCTTCTGTGGCTTCTCGTGCCGGAAGTGCTGAGAGAGATACCAGACCTTCCACGGGAGAATCGGTCGGTGCTGCAGAAATGCTCGGGCTACCGAGGCCGTGGTTTCGGGACGCAAAGCGACCATGGTGCCGTCGCGGTCTTCGAAGGCGTACATCTCCTTGGTGACGACGTCGGTGCCCTCGCCCACCCGGGTGAAGACCGCCAGGTCTTCGATGACCGGCGTGATGAGGTGGCCGAACCCCGCCGCCTCGAACTGTTCGCTGAAGGCACGGCAGAGCGCATCGAAGCGGGCCGCGTCGCCGGGAAGGAGATCTCGCATGCCGGTGAGCGTCTGTGGTGCCGTATTCACGAAGAGCCGATCCTACCGGCGCAACGCGGAACGGCCGAAACAGGTTGTGTAGGACGAGCGGCTACATCGTGTCAGCGCCAACGAAACGCGCCGACGCCACAACGACCCGCGGGTCAAAAGCGCGACGACAGGGCACAATCGACCCCCGGTTTGCCCAGCCCACGTCACGCCCAACAAACCGCGGGTCAAAAGCGCGACGACAGGGCACAATCGACCCCCGGTTTGCCCAGCCCGTGGGTGCTCGCTGTGCAGCCGGCGCTGGCCCGGTTGTTTGCATCGGCGTGTCAGGCTGGCGCCATGAGCTTGGACCCCACCCGGTACGCCACCCGCCGAGCCACACTGGACAGTGCCGAGATCGCCTACGTCCATGAGGGGCTGGGCGGCGAGCCACTCCTGTTGCTGCACGGCTTCCCCGAGACGAAGCGGATCTGGTGGCGGTGCATCGACCCACTCGTCGCCGCCGGTTTCGAGGTGATCGTGCCCGACCTCCGCGGTTACGGCGACAGCGGTCCGGCCATTGACGGCTTCTATGACCCTGCTGCCATGTCCGCCGACATGCACCAACTCGTCCAACACCACCTCGGCCACGACAACTGCGCCGCCGCGGCGGGTGACCTCGGCGGAGTGGTCATGTACGACCTCGGGCTCCGCTACCCAGGCTTTGTCACCCGACAATGCTTCTTCAACTCCGTGCCCCCGACGCTGCCAGCCGACTTCTATGCAGCTGCTGGCGTCACCGAACTCGGGCGCTACCACCCGGCCACGTCGGACTACTTCCTCCGCCAAGGAACAGACGCCGACGCCCTCGCCGCCGAGCTCGACACTCCCGAGCGCCGCATCAGCTACATCGAGGACTTCTATGGGCACCGCCTCTGGTCGGGCCCCAACGGGTTCGACGCCGCGTCGGCGCGCTTTCATGCTGAACCGTTCGCCGACGCAACCTCGTTGCGGACCTCCTTCGGACCCTACGAGGCGGCCCTCCGCACCATTGCGGCCAGCACACCCGCACGCTTCCGTGAGACCAACCCGGTCGAGACACTCGTGCTCTACGGGCCCGAAGATCACGTGCTCCCGGGTTCTTTTCCGCATCGGTGCGCTGTTGCTTTCCCAAACCACATGGGGCCGTTCGAGCTCGCGGGCGCTGGGCACTTCTTGCAGTGGGAACGGGCCGAAGCGTTCTGTGATCTCGTGGGCGCCACGCTCCGGAGCGGTTTCACGTGGCCGACACGCACCTGACAGGCCGACCCGTTCGGTGCGGCGCCGGGTCGCGACTCAGCCCTTGCCCGGAACCACCCTATAGGCGTCGTACACGCTGTCGATCGCCACCAGCCGGCTCAGGATCGTCTCCAGATGAGATGGGTCGCCCAGCTCGAACTCGAAACGCATCTTCGAGACCCGGTCGGAACTCGTGACCGTGTTGCACGACAGGATGTTCACGTTGTGATCCGACAGCATCGACGTCACGTCCTGCAGCAACCTCGCCCGGTCGAGTGCCTTGACCTCGACCAGGGCCAGGAACGACCCGACCGATCCATCACTCCACTGCACGTCGATCGTTCGCTCGGATTGCAGCCCCGACAGCGATTCGGCGTTGGCGCAGTCGTTGCGATGCACCGACACACCACGACCACGAGTCACGAACCCCATGATCTCGTCTCCCGGAACGGGCGCACAGCAGCGGGCGATCCGTACCATCACATCGTCGAAGCCCTCGACGTGGACGCCCACGGTTCCGCCCGGAGCGCGTCGCCGGTGCTGGCGCGTCGGCGTGGCAGCGACCTCTTCACTGTGTGGTTGGGCCCCCCGGGACGCGGTTGCCACGCGGCCGGCGACGGACTCGGCGGACACATGGTGTTCGCCGATGGCGGTGATCAACGCGTCGAGCGAGGCGTACTTGAGGTCGGCCGCTACCTCGTTGAGCACCGAACCGGCCAGGACCTTCTGCACCGGTAGCCCCTCGCGCCGGATGGCTCGGGTCAGTTCCTCACGGCCCGTCTCGAGCGCATCCTCTCGGCGCTCACGACTGAACCACTGACGAATCCGGCCCGCGGCGGAGCGGGTCTTGACGATGTCGAGCCAGTCCCGACTCGGTCCGGCGCCCTCGACCTTCGACGTGAATATCTCCACGGTGTCACCCGAGGTCAAGGCCGAATCGAGCGGGACCAATCGACCCCGGACTCGCGCCCCGACACATCGATGTCCGACCTCGGTGTGGATGGCGTACGCAAAATCGATCGGCGTCGACCCCGCCGGCAGCGTGATGACCTCACCCTTGGGGGTGAAGACGAAGACCTCGTCCTGCTCGAGATCGATCTTGAGGTTGGCCATGAACTCGTCGGGATCCGAGAGTTCCTGTTGCCAATCGATCATGCGAGTCAGCCAGGTGACGTCCTCGGCGGGGCCACCTTCCTTGTACGAGAAGTGCGCAGCCACCCCCCACTCAGCACGACCGTGCATCTCGCGTGTGCGGATCTGCACCTCGACCGGCTTGCCCTGGGGCCCGACCACCGTCGTGTGGAGCGACTGGTAGAGGTTGAACTTGGGCATGGCGATGTAGTCCTTGAATCGCCCCTGCACCGGAGTCCACATCGAGTGGATCATGCCCAGGGCGGCGTAGCAGTCCTTGACGCTGTCGACCACGACCCGCAACCCCACGAGGTCGAAGATGTCGTCGAACTCCTTGCCGCGGACCACCATCTTTTCGTAGATCGACCACAGATGCTTCGGCCGGCCGTTGACCTCGGATTCGATCCGCGCTTCGGAGAGCCGATGGCGAACCTCCTCCGCCACCTGGGTGAGATACAACTCACGCTCGGGTGCTCGCGTGGCGACCATGTAGTCGATTTCGGCGAACCGCTTGGGATGGAGACTGGCGAAGCACAGATCTTCGAGTTGCTGCTTGACGTCGCCCATTCCGAGCCGATGCGCCAACGGGGCGTAGATGTCGAGCGTCTCGTGCGAGGTTCGTTCCTGCTTCCACGCTGGCAACGCTGCGAGGGTGCGCATGTTGTGTAGCCGGTCCGCCAACTTGATGACCAGCACCCGGATGTCGTCGGCCATCGCCACCAACATCTTGCGCATGGTGGCCGCCTGCTGCGCTTCCTTGGAGTCGAAGTTCAGTCGATCGAGTTTGGTGACACCCTCCACCAGGTCAGCCGCCTCGGTCCCGAAGGCGGCCTGGACATCCTCGAAGGTCAGCAGCGTGTCCTCCACGGCGTCGTGCAGCAAAGCCGCCACGATGGTGGTCTCGTCCATGCCGTAGCGAGCCGCAATCGTCGCAACCGCCACGGGGTGGGTGATGTATGGCTCACCGGACTTGCGGAGTTGTCCACGATGGGAGTCCGCCGCCGTCTCGTAGGCCCGAATGATCTTGTCGGTCGGGGCCTTGGGGTGCGAAAGCCGGAACTGTTCGAGGATGGGCTCGACTTCGACCGCGGCCGGGAGCTGATGGCGTCGCCATGGCAGCACTCGGGTCACGGTTGGCATGTTCGGCTCCTACTCCTCGTAGGAGATCAAGGCTACGACGGGCGATTCTGTTCCCAGCCTGGCCCGTCCCCCGAGGAACGCCAACTCCGCCAGGAATCCGTAGCCGACGAGCTCGCCGCCCTGGCGCTTGATCAGCTCCGCTCCGGCGGCCGCCGTGCCGCCCGTTGCCAGGACGTCGTCGATGATCAGGCAGCGGGCGCCCGTGGGGATGGCATCGCTGTGGATCTCGAGAGTGCCGCCTCCATATTCGAGCTCATAGGTGATCGAATCGATCTCGAATGGCAGCTTGCCGGGCTTTCGAATGGGAATGAGCCCGGCACCGAGCGCGTGGGCGACCGGTGCAGAGAACACGAAACCTCGTGCTTCGATCCCGACCACCAGGTCGACGTCGGACGATCGAAAAGGCGCCGCCAGCTCCTCGACCGACGCAGCGAACCCAACCGGGTCCGACAGCAGCGTCGTGATGTCCTTGAAGTCGATGCCGGGCTCCGGAAAGTCCGGAATATCACGTATCAGTTGTCGCAGCGCCGCCTCATCCATCGGCGAATCGTAGCTGCCCCGCTCGTCGGTCCCGGAGGGCGGTCTCAGCGGGTCTTGCCTTGTTTGCGTGGCCGAGGCGGATGAGCTCGCGAGTACTGCGCTGCCTTCAACGCCGTGGCATCAGGCATCGAACCGGTCGAAGCGGCTGCTGCCGCCACCTTCGCCGGAGCGGCGATGGCCTCGGTCATCGGAATCCAGTCGGCCTTCGCCAACTCGCCCCGATCCGTGGCCTTCTTGCGGATGCGCGTGTAGCGAGGTTCCTTCTCCTTCAACCACACCACGAATGGCGCCGCAATGAAGATCGACGAGTAAGCACCTGAGATCAGCCCGATGAGTAGCGCTAGGGCGAAGTCGCGAATCGTGGCCTGGCCGAACAGTACGGCACCGATCACGAGGAGCGATACCACCGGCAAGATGGCGATCAGCGTGGTGTTCGTCGAGCGCATCAGCACCTGGTTGAGTGATCGCCGCATGATCGCCGAGTAGGTGTACTTCTCGCTGCGATCGAGGCGGGCCGTGTTCTCCTGCACCCGGTCGTACACGACGATGGTGTCGTAGAGGGAGTAGCCCAGAATCGTCAGGAACGAGATGACGGTTGCGGGCGTCACCTCGAACGAGAAGATCGAGTACACCCCGACGGTGATGATGATGTCGTGCACCACGGCGGCAAGTGCCGACGCTGCCATTCGCCATTCGAGCTGCCACGAGATGTAGAGCGCGATCACCACCAGGAACACCAGCAAGGAGAACCCAGCCTGGCGGGTGATCTCGCTGCCCCAGGACGGCCCGACGGTATTGGTCGCAACGAGGTCGACCGAAATGCCCTCGCGGTCGGCGAATCGCTGCGCAACATCACGTGACACGTTGACGTCCTTGGTGTCGGCTTGAACCCGAAGGAGCCGATTCCCCGAAGCGTCTTTGGCCTCCTGGACCTTCGCCCCCTGTTCGAGACCGACTTCTGCCAGCACCGCACTGGCATCGGCAACAGTCAATGTGGCCGACTGCACCTCCCACACGGCGCCGCCTTCGAAGTCGATCGACAGGTTGAGTTCCCGCACGAAGAACGAGGTGATCGACACCGCCACCAAGATCAGCGACACGACCACCATCGGTCGGAACAACTTGGGGAAGTTGATGTCAGTCTTCCCTCGATACATGTTGGAGATGACGCTCATCGTGAAGGCTCCTCGAGAAGGACTGCGGATGATCCGGCACCGGCCGAGGCAGTCGCCGGTGTTGTCGTCGCTGCGGCTCGGGGTGCATCGTCGATGGGGATGCCGAAAAGCTCCGGTCTGGCGCCCAACTTGGAGAGGCCCAGCGCTTTCACCGTTGGCCGGATGAACCAATAGGCGAAGACCATGTCCAGGATGGTCGACAACCCCAGGAAGAAGGCGAAGCCTCTCACCGGCCCCACCGACAGCAGATACAAGATGACGGCACCGATGAGCGACGAGATATCTGCCTTGACGATGGTGCGATAGGCGGTGTCGAAGCTCTTGGTCACCGATGTTCGCAGCGTTCGGCCGTTCCGAACATCCTCTTTCAGGTTCTCATAGAAAACGACCGACGAGTCGAGCGACACCCCCACTGACACAATGATGCCGACCACCCCCGACAGCGTGAGGGTGAGCCCCTGGGTGACGCCGAAGAAGCCGATGATCGTCCACAAGGTCATCGACGACAGGATGAGCGACCCGAGCGTCACGAGACCGAGGATCCGGTAGTAGAGGATGATGTAGAGCGCAACGAGCGCCAAGCCCACACCGCCAGCGATCAGGCCCGCCTTGAGGGCGCCCTTGCCGAGGGTGGCCGACACGGTCTGAACCTGCTGCTGTTCGAGGACCAGGGGAAGCGATCCGTACCGCAATGCCACCGCCACGTCCTTGGCTTCCTTCTCCTGGAATGAACCCGAGATCTGAATCGAATCCCTCGCAAACGATGCTTCCTGGATGGTCGGCGCCGTCAGGATGACGCCATCGAGGGTGATGGCCAGCTGCTTGGTAGGGCACAGCGGATCCCCGCTGTTGCACTTCTGGGCCGCAGCGTTGAACAGGTCGATGCCCGCCGCTCCTTCTCGAAATGTCGGGCGAACCTCCCATTCCGCGGAGTTCAATCCAGCGGTCGCATCCTCGATGGCTGCGCCAGTGAGCAGTGATGGACCCAATCGATAGATCGGCGCCGGCGCATCCTTGCCGTCTTCGCCCTTGCCGCCGCTACGGGAGGGCAGGATGACCTCTTTGGTCGGGTCGTCCTGATCAATGGGCGTGATCTGGGTGTCGGCTTGAATCAGCGCCTGCTCGATGCCGAGCAACTCGGCGAACTTGGCGTCGAGTTGAGCCTCGGGGTTGGCATACACGGTGATGCCGTACTGGTTCTTCGGCGCCGGATCGATCGTTGTCGTGGTGGTCGACGTTGTCGTGGTGGGCGCCGTCGTGGTGGGAGCTGGGGTCGTCGGGGGCAAGGTCTGACGAGGACCCTTGAACGACTTTCCACCCCCGGTACCGTCGCCGGAGGGAATGGTGGGTGCAGCGATAACAGGCGCAACGGAGTTCGTGGGAACCGTCACGGCACTGAGATCAGTCGGCTGGCCCGTGGTGGGGTCGATCCCACCGGTCTGGGCGGCGAGCTGCTGCTGTGCCTGAGCAGCAGCGGCCTGTTCCTCGGCGCGGGTGGGCTTGCCGCGAGCCTTGCGTTCGTCGTCTTCCACCTGCTGTCCGGTCACGCCGTCCGGGATCTTCAGCTCAGTTCGGAGTTCGGACCGACGCTTCTCAGCATCCGCTCGCTGGGTCGCCGACAGCGTCGACCCGACCTGCTCGAGCACCGGACGGAAGCGCAGCTCAGCGGTCTGGCCGACCAACTCGACTGCCTGCTTCTGGTCCTTGATGCCCGGGAGCTGAACGACGATGTTCGAGCCCTGGATGGTGATGTCAGGCTCTCCGACACCAATTCCGTTGACTCGCTTCGAGATGATCTCACGGGTCTGCTCGAGGGCCTCTTTCGACACCTCGCCGTTCTCGTTGTCCTTCGGAACGGGCTTCAGAACGACTGACACGCCACCTTGGAGATCGAGCCCGAGGTTCGGCGTGTTGCCGACCACAATGGTGATCACGAAGAGGGTGACGGCGATCACGGCAGTGATCACGGCGGGCAGAGCGGGACGTTTCAACATCAGATTCCTTGAGCGTGGCAGCGGGCGGCGCGTCAGCGCTTGGTGGTGCCTGGTTCTTCGTCGGCCGGTTCGGCCTCATCGGGAGGTGTTGCTTCCGATCCGCCTTTGGTCGGGGTGTCGGTTTCGCCGGCGGTTCGGGAGAGCGAACTCATCGCCACCCGGATCACGACGTCGTTGTCGACCTCGAGGTGACAGATGCCGTCCTCGATGAAGTTCACCGTGCCGTACATGCCGCCAGCGGTGACCACGTCGGTTCCGACCTCGATGCTGTTCACGAAGTCGGCGTGCTTCTGTTTCTGCTTCCGCGGTGAGACGACCATCATGTAGATGAACAAACCGGCTGGGATCAAGAAGATCAACAGCGAGGCGGGGCTACCACCTTGGGAATCGGCGGCGAGGAGTGCAAGAGCGTTCACGAGTGGAGCAGCCTAGGGGCCAGCCGGTCACCGGTCACAACACCCTCGACGAGAGCGTTCGGCTGAGGCCACGTCACCGACGCGTGACGGAGACCAGTTCCGTGCGGGGCACCGATCCGAAACGCAGCGCGACAGCGACCTCTCGTGCCTCATCTTCGGTGAAAGAGCCGGAGATCTGGATCTGATCTCTCGCGAATGAGGACTCGTTGATCGTCGGTGCGGTCAACACAATTCCGTCGAGCACGATGGCGAGTTGCTTCGTCGGGCACAGCAAATCACCCGTGTTGCACGTCAGGGCCGCCGCATTGAACGTGTCGATCCCCTTGTCACCCTCTCGAAAAACTGGACGGATCTCCCACTGCCCGGCGTTCACGCCGGTTGTCGCGTCCTCGATGGCAGAACCATTCAGGAGTTCAGGGCCCAGCCGATAGATCGGCGCCGGCAGTTCCTGACCATCGGTACCCCGGCCACTACCGCGCGAAGAAAGCGTGACCTCTTTCGTGGGGTCGTCCTGGCCGACCGGCGTGATCGAGTCCGAGCCATCGAACGGAGGAGTCATCCCAACCACCTCCAAAACGGGACGGAAGCTGAGGCCGCCGGGTCTCGTGGCGATCATCGCTCGCTCCTCGGCGGCCGCGTCCCCCAGAGCGACCAAGAGTTCGTTCCCTTCGATACTCACCGTTGCCGCGGACAGGTCGAGTGCGGCGAGTCGTTTTTTCAGTACCGAGGACATTTGCTGGGCGGTGATGGTGTCGAGCGGCGGGATGCCACGAAAGCGAAGCACAATTGCTGGCTCGCTCGACGACGTGCTCGACAACGTATTCGACGAATCCGAACACGATGTGATCGCTGCCAGCGCAACCACCGATCCTGCGACGATCAATCCCCGCAATCGGGACCGCCTGACGCTCTTCAGCCCAGGCGATCTCACCCTCATTGCTGGTTTCATACTGTCCATCCCACCTGACGTGTTGTGAGCTACCCACCCCACGTGAGCTCCGTCGACCGACGAAGATCGTCGAGCGTTCCACCCATGATGGCCGATCGGATCTGGTCCATGAAGGACAACAGCCATGCCAGGTTGTGCAAGGTGCAGAGGGTGCCGCCGGTGGGCTCGCCGACGGCGATCAGATGACGGAGATACCCACGGGAGTATCGGCCGCACACTTCGCACCCACACGTCGGGTCGATTGGTTCATCTGAGCGGGCGAACTCGGCTCGGCGAATGTTCATCCGACCGAACGAAGTCAACAGCGTTCCGTGGCGACCGAGTCGAGTCGGCAACACGCAATCCATCATGTCGACACCCAACGCCACCGCCTCGATGATTCCGACCGGATCGCCGAGACCCATGAAATAGCGCGGCTGGTCAGCCGGCAATTCAGCGATCGTCGCCGCGAGCGCTGGCAACATCGCCTCGCGCGATTCGCCGACCGACAACCCGCCGATGGCGTAGCCGTCGAAGCCGAGTTCCACGGTGCGGCGAGCAGACTCCCCTCGGAGATCTGCCTCCGTCCCACCTTGAACGATCCCGAAAAGCGACTGATCGTCGAAACGGGTCCGCGCCCGCGCCGCCCGCGCCGCCCACGCCGCCGTGCGATCGACGGCTTCTCGCAGCGTGGTCCGATCAGAAGGCAACGCCGAGCAGACGTCAAGCACCATTTGGATGTCAGCGCCGAGTTGTTCCTGGATCTGCACGGCCCGCTCAGGTGTCAGATGATGTGAGCTGCCGTCGTAGGTGGACCGGAAGGTGGCGCCATCGTCGGTGACCTTCGGTGAGAGCGAGAACACCTGGTAGCCGCCGGAGTCCGTGAGGACATGTCCTGACCAGTTCTCGAACCCGTGCAGGCCGCCGAGCGACTCGACGACATCTGCTCCCGGGCGCAACATCAGGTGATAGGTGTTGCCCAGGATGATCTCGGCTCCGAGTCGCTCCATGTCCGCCGTGCTGACAGCCCGAACGGTGCCGCGTGTGCCCACCGGCATGAACACCGGGGTCCGGAACGACCCGCGGGCGGTGCGAACAGTCGTGGCTCGCGCGGCGCCGTCAGCCCCTTCGATCTCACACGTCAGTTTCATGCTCGAACCACGCGCTCATCTCGACCCAGGAGCATCGCGTCGCCGAACGACAGGAACCGGTATCCCTCGTCCGTAGCAACGCGGTAGATCTCACGCCAACGCCTCCCGACGAAGGCATCGATCATCACCAGCAAGGACGATCGGGGCTGATGGAAGTTGGTCATCATCACGTCGACGACTCGCCACGGGTACGGCAGGGAGATGAACAGATTCGTCGATCCGTCCAACACACCGGTCGCCGCGGCCGATTCGAGTGCGCGAACCGAGGTTGTTCCCACGGCGATCACCCGATCAGCCGATTGCACGCTGGCCCAGACGTCCTCGGGGATGCGGTACCGCTCGTGGTGCATCTCGTGATCGGCGATGTGGTCGGCGGAGATGGGACGAAAGGTACCGAGCCCCACCACCAGCTCGATGTGAACAATCGTGGCGCCGGCGGCGCGAAGCCGTTCGATCAACTCCTCGGTCAGGTGCAACCCGGCAGTGGGGGCGGCTGCCGACTCGGCACGCTCACTGAACACGGTCTGATAGCGCTCGGGATCTGACAGCTCGAGGTCGCCGAGATACGGAGGCAGCGGCATCTGACCCACGAGCTCGAGCGCCGCCAACAGGTCGTCCCCCTCGACCGGGGTTCCACTCGTTTGACCGGCCGCCATCGATATCGGCAGCACCAGTCGGCGACCGTCGCCGAGGTCGTCGCCGATCTCGAACCCGAACGTGTCGGATCGGCCAGCACGAAGCAGGGTTCCTGGCGGCACCTTGCGCGAGGGCCGGACCAACGCCTCCCACCATCCGTCGACGATCGGTTCCAGCAGCAAGACCTCGGCCGCCCCACCGGTTTCGCGTCGCAGGGGAACGCGTGCCGGCAGCACTCGTGTCGAGTTGAGGACAATGACGTCTCCGGGACCGACGAACTCGGCAAGGTCCCCGACGCGTCGATGCTGGATCTCGACGCCCAGAGCAACCAACAGACGAGCGGAATCACGCGGTTCCGCCGGCTCCCGACCGATCATCTCCTCGGTGAGCTCGTACTCGAAGTCGCTGGTTCGTGCCGACTCGCGGACTGGATCGGTCACATCGAAGCGAGGCGAGGCAACACGTCAGCCGCGAATCGTTCGATGTCAGCGATCGGGGTGCTGGATGGTGGCGCCAGGTAGACCTCGTCCACCCCGAGCGACCGATACATCTCCATGTCGGACAGCCACGCATCGAGGTCGTCGCCGGGGGGAAACGTCATCAACGTCAGCCGAATGGCGTCGACATCGGTGCCTTCGGTCTCGCAATGCTTGGCGAGGGTGACCTTCAAGCCCTCGAAGCCTTCCTTGCCAATGGGGAACCAGTTGACCGCCTGGGCGTGGCGCGCCGCCAAACGCAGCGTCTTGTTGGGTCCCATGCCGCCGATCATGATCTCGGGGGCGCCGGCCACGTTCGTCGGCGAACTCAGGGTCTCGGTCAGTTGGTAGTGCGTTCCGTTGAATGGCCCGGTGTCATCGCTCCACATCTGAGTACAGATGGCGAGGCACTCGTCGAGCCGTTCGTACCGCTCCGAGGTCGACGGAAAAGGCACGCCGAGGCCCAGATGCTCCTGTTCGTTCCAAGCCGCACCGATGCCGAGGATGGCTCGACCACCGGAGAGTACGTCGAGCGTGGTCAGGATCTTGGCGAGCAGACCGGGATGACGGTACGTCACGCCCGTCACCATGAGTTGGAGCTTGGCCTGCGTGGTGAGCCCGGCGGCAAAGCCCAAGAAGGTGTACCCGTCGAGCATCGGCTCGGTGTAGTCGCCGACCATGGGAATCTGGAAGAAGTGATCCATGGCGGCAATCGTTGAGAAGCCCGCCTCGTCTGCGAGGCGAACAGCTTCGGCAGCCGTGGAGCCGAGCGCCGATGCGCCACCGTCCCAAGTGAACTTTGCGAAGTCGATGCCACATTTCATGGCCCGGACCCTACCCCCGCTCGGACCGACTCCCCCGCCCTGACCGGGGCTGGCTCGAACCCGGTCAATCGAACAACGAGGAGTCCTGATGAGCCCGCGCGCTCGGCGGCTCGATGAGGCCCAGATGTCGCCATGCCGCCGGGGTGGCGACCCGTCCTCTGGGTGTACGCATCAGCAGTCCTTGTTGGATGAGGAACGGCTCGTAGACGTCCTCGACCGTCTCGGTGGGTTCGGCAACCGAGATGGCCAGCGTGGAGAGACCGACGGGCCCGCCGCCGAATCGCTCGCAGATCGACGACAGGATGGAACGGTCGAGCTTGTCGAGACCCAGGGTGTCGATCCCGAACATGGCAAGCCCATCGGAGGCCACCGTCGAGTCGATCCGACCGTCGCGTTCGACTTCGGCGAAGTCACGGACGCGACGCAACAAACGGTTGGCGATACGAGGGGTACCTCGACTCCGACGGGCGATCTCGTGAGCGCCCTCCTCGTCGATGTCAGCCCCAACGATGCTCGAGGCGCGCTGCACGATCAGCTCCAGGTCCTCGACTTCGTAGAAATCGAGACGGGCCACCATGCCAAAACGGTCGCGCAGGGGGCCCGTGATCAGCCCGGTCCGAGTCGTAGCGCCGACGAGCGTGAATCGAGGCAGGTCGAGACGAATCGATCGGGCAGCCGGCCCCTTGCCCAGAACGATGTCGAGCTGAAAATCCTCGACCGCCGGGTACAACACCTCCTCGACGGCTCGCGACAGCCGATGGATCTCGTCGATGAAGAGCACATCACCCTCGCCCAACTGCGTGAGGATTGCCGCCAGATCGCCAGCTCGTTCCAACGTTGGGCCCGACGTGATCTGCAACGCCACGCCGAGCTCATTCGCCACGATCCCCGCCAGCGTTGTCTTGCCGAGCCCGGGGGGACCAGCGAACAACAGGTGGTCAGCAGCTTGGCCTCGCCGTCGGGCAGCTTCGAGAATGATGTGCAACCGCGCTTTGAGCTCTGCTTGGCCGACGAATTCATCGAGGCTCCGCGGTCGGAGGGCCACCAGATCCGCGTGTGACGGGTCGAGCGGAACCTGTGGCTCGGAATCGGCGATCACATCGTCGAACTGTTCGTTGGGGTCGAGCAGTTCATCGCGCATCAGACGGCCGCCAAGCGTTGCAGGGCCAGACGCAAGAGTTCTGACGATTCTCCGGCGGCGGGAAGTTCCCGTACGGCAGCGGCGATCTCCTCGGCTCCGTAGCCGAGCCCGTCGAGAGCATCACGAACGTCGGCGTGCGCGGACACCTTCACCAGCGCCCCGTCAGCAGCGTTCTCGGTCAGATCTCGGACATCGACATCACCCAACTCCAGCTTGCTCTTGAGCTCGATCAGCAGTCGGGCCGCTGTCTTTCGGCCGACCCCCGGAACCAAGCACAGCGCACCGACATCGTCGGTCGCCAGGGCCACCCGAAGAGCCCTCGGAGTGTGCACCGAAAGGATCGCCAACGCCAACGACGGACCAACGCCATGGGTCGAGATCAGCGACTCGAAGACCCGCCGCTCGTCTCGTTCGAGAAATCCGAACAAGGTCTCGGCGTCCTCGCGCACGTGGTGATGGATCCACACGAACACCTCTCCGGGAGCGCTCTGAAGATCAAGCGCCGTTCGCGGGGTGGTCTGGACGCGGTGGCCCAGGCCGCCAACCTCGATCAGCACCTCGGTCTCCTCGCGATCGATGACCGCGCCGCGCAGTGAACCGATCATCGCGATACTCCGATCACGGCTGGCGCCCTCATGATCGCGCCGCCGCGGCTGCCGCCCGCAAGGGGGCGTGGGCAACATGGCACAAGGCGATGGCTGCCGCGTCGGCGGCGTCGGCAGGGCGGGGCGGAATGGCCAAGCCGAGGAGCGTCTGAACCATGGAGATCATCTGTTCCTTGTCGGCTGAGCCTGAACCGGCGACGGCGGATTTCACTTCGTTGGGCGAGTACTCCACCACGTCGCACCCTCGACTCGCTGCCTCGGCCATGACGATGCCTGATGCCTGCCCGACGCTCATGGCCGTTCGAACGTTCACCTGGAAGAGGACGCGTTCGATGGCCACGACATGGGGGCCGATCTCGTCGAACAGAACCCGCATCTCCCGTTGGAGCTCGGCCAGTCGCTGCGGGATGGGATCAGATGGCGGGGTGGTGATGACGCCGAGCGCTATCGCGCGGGTCGAACCCCGCTCCACCGCCAGCGCGCAGTACCCGCAGCGTGACAGGCCGGGATCGATGCCGAGTACGAACATGTGTACGACTCTAGCGAGCGACGGTCCCCCGATGAGCGATTCCCTCCGAACCTTCAGGTGGCGTCGGCTTCGTGCCGATAACCCCAGTCGTGCCCCCCACTTCCGATTCGACCGATGATCAGACCCAGTTCGACGTGTCGTTGCGTGACGTCACGCACCGCTTCGGTGATGTCGTGGCACTCGACCATCTGTCCTTCGATGTCCCACGACATCAGATCACCGTGCTCCTGGGGCCCAATGGCGCCGGCAAGACCACGGCGATCCGCTCGATCACGGGCGCGCTGAGCCCGCGAGCAGGTTCCATCACCACCTTGGGCTTCGACCCCCGCCTCGACGGCGACGATGTTCGGCCACGATGTGGGGTGGTGTCGGCGAAACCAGCTCTGTACGACAGATTGTCCGGCTACGACAACCTGTTGTACTCCGCGCAGCTCTACTCGGTGCCCAAGGCAGACGTTGACCAACGCATCCAGGCGGCGGCCGCCCGCTTCGGGATCGACGTGGCGCTCGACCACGCCGTCGGTGGCTATTCCACTGGAATGAAGACTCGCCTGGCCCTGGCCAGATCGATTCTTCATGAACCCGACCTCGTGTTGTTCGATGAACCGACCTCGGGGCTCGATCCAGAGTCAGCACACGCCGTGCTCGAACTCATCGGCGACATGTCCGAGGCGGGCCGCACGGTTGTCATGTGCACCCACCTGCTCGCGGAGGCAGAGGGTCTCGCCGATCACATCGTCGTCCTCGAGGCTGGGGCCGCACTGGTGTGTGGGTCGCCAACGGAGATCACCAGGCGCTACTGGCCGGGCGACATGGTCCGCCTCGACGCCGAGGTTCCCGATCAGCTGGATCGAATCGCGACATGGCGCGGGGTGGTCGCCTTCGAGCGCCAACCGGGACAACCCGCCGAGGTTCACCTCGATGGGATTGGACGTATCCCGGAACTCGTCGCAGGGCTTGCCGCCGACGGCGTGCGAATCACTCGGGTCGAGCCGCATGCTCCCACCCTCGAGGACCTCTACTTCGCGGTCCGACGCGAAGCTCGCGGCGATGGCTTGGCACCCGTCGTTCGTGGCGTCGTACCGACCACCACCGAGAAGATCGGAGCGGGCGCATGACCGCCGCTGCCGCCACACCGACATCAGGGCGCCATACCTCCGTGGATGCTGCGCCCCGCCGACGCCCCATCAACATGGGGCGAATGTGGACGGTTGCTTCCACCGACCTCAAACAGCTCATCCAGGCTCGCGACTACTGGGTACCGATGGTCGCACTCGGCGCCATCTTCTTCCTGGTGGTGCCGACCATCCTGTTGTTCACGATCACGCATCTCGGCAGCGTCGAGATCGTGTCGAAGATCTCCAAGACCCTCGAGATCCTTCCCCCCGAGGCGCAGGCCAAGATCCGCGGGACCACACCATCGGGGCGAACGGCTTACGCGCTAGCCGTGTTCCTGTTCGCCCCCGTGGCGGTCGTCGTTCCCTTGACGATCTCGACGGCGGTCGGGGCTGCAACCCTCGTCGGCGAACGCGAACGTGGCACCGGCGAATTCCTGGCGCACTCCCCCGCCACCACCCGCGAGATCTACATCGGCAAGCTCATTGCATCGTTGGTTCCTGGCTATGTCACGACCGTGGTCGGATTCGGGGTCTACTCCCTCGTCGTCAATCTGATCGCGGCCGGCGATGTGGGCGGTTGGTTCTTCCCGACCGGACCGTGGCTCATCCTGATGTTCTGGGTGATCCCACCGTTCCTGGCATTCACGCTGTCGTTGGTGCTGCGCCTCTCGGCCCGTGTGAAGTCGACGGCAGCCGCGCAGCAGGCCTCCGGGCTCGTGAGCCTTCCACTCATCATGCTGGCCTACTCGCAGTCGACCGGCGCGCTGTTCGGCACGACGATCTCACCGTGGCTGGTCGGAGCGTTGGCATGGGTGATCGCCATCTGGAGTTTGAGCCGCGGCGTTCGCAGCGTCACCCGCGCCCGGCTCCTCGGCGTCGCGAACGAGGTCTGACTGCTGCGGCTGTCGAACTCCAAGAACTAGCGGGCAGCGGCCTCGGCGACCGCCGCCGCCAATTCGTCAACGCCCTTGAACGCCAAGCCCGGCCCGATGTACCGGTGGCTGTAGGTGATGATCCCCTCGGCGTCGAGCACGAACGTCGATCGACGATAGAGATCGAGTAAGCCCAGGTTTCCCCACTCCCGGCCGACGGCTTTACCGGGATCACTCAAGAGCGGAAAGGCGAACCCGCCGTTGACACCAGCGAACGCCGCGTGCTTGTCGAGGGACTGAGGGCTGATAGCGAGCACCTGCGCACCGAGCGAGTCGAAGCTGGAAATCCCGGCGGTATAGGCGGCGAGCTGAGCGGTGCAGACGGCTGAGTTGTCGGCCGGATAGAAGACCACCACGACCGGACCGCCGCGGTAGCTCTCGAGCTCGTAGATTCCGCGCCGTCCTGTGGCGCCGTCAATGCCATCGAGGACGAACCCGGGCGCCTCATCACCCACCGACAGCGACACGTTCAGTCGAGTTCTGCCATGACCGCGTCGGAGATGTCGAAGTTGGAATAGACCTCTTGGACATCGTCGTGGTCGTCGAGTGCTTCAATGACGCGGAGTACCGCTTTGGCGCCGTCGACCGTCTCGATCTCGATCATCGAGCTGGGGAGCATGGTCAGATCCGCCGAAGTGACCGAAATGTCAGACGCTTCGAGCGCTTCTCGAACGATCATCGTCTCGTTGGCAGGGCAGACCACATGCCACTGGTCACCGTCGAGGGTGACGTCCTCGGCGCCGGCATCGAGCGCAGCGAGCATCAGATCGTCCTCTGCGACGGCGCCGGGGACCATCAGCAGACCCTTGCGCTCGAACTGCCAGGCAACGGCGCCGGGTTCCGCGATGGACCCGCCGTTCTTGGAAAACAACGAGCGGATCTCGGGGCCGGTGCGATTCCGATTGTCGGTCAGCGTCTCCACGTAGATGGCGATGCCACCGGGTGCGTACCCCTCATAGTTGATGGCCTCGTACTGCACCCCGGCCTCGTCGCCGATGCCCCGTTTGACAGCGTTGCGGATGGTGTCGAGTGGCACCGAGTTGTCCCGAGCCTTCTGGAACATGGTCCGTAAGGTCGGGTTCGCTTCCAGATCCCCGCCGCCCGATCGGGCAGCGACCTCGACCTGTTTGATCAGCTTCGCGAAGAGCTTGCCGCGGGCCTTGTCCGCAGCACCCTTCTTGTGCTTGATCGTGGCCCATTTCGAATGGCCCGACATGGCGTCTCTCTTCCTCGGCGTCTCAGGACAACGATGCCACGAAGGCAACGTGTGCCCGGACGTCGCGCCCGAGCTCGGGATGGAACGTACTCGCCATGACGGCACCTTGCCGGCAGAGCACCGGATCACCCTCGAACTCGGCCATCACCTCGACGGCGCCGCCCACCCGGAGAATTCGGGGGGCGCGAATGAATACCGCTGGCAGAGGCGGCGGACCGAAGACCGCAACCTCGATGTCGGCTTCGAACGAATCGACCTGTCGCCCGTAGCCATTGCGCTGGATATCGATGTCGAGCGCACCACAGCAGACCTGATCATCACGGCCGTCGAGAATCGTCGTAGCGAGCAGAATGGCGCCGGCACATGTTCCGAAGACTGCCAGGCCGGCACTGAGCCGTTCTGCCAGCGGGCCGAACAACTCGGCCCGTTCCAACATCATCGACATGGTTGTCGACTCACCGCCGGGGATGATCAGGGCGTCGACATCGGCGAGTTGTGCCGGGGTACGGACCTCGACATGAGGCGAGCCAATGGAGTCGAGCATGAGCCCGTGTCGCGCAAAGGCCCCCTGGAGCGCAAGGACCCCGATGACCGCAGTCGTCACCAGCCGCGTTCGGAGAGCTTGATCTTGGGCTCGTCCATGCCGATGCCAGTCATCGGCGCGCCGAGGTTCCGGCTCACCTTGGCGAGCAGATGCGGGTCCCGAAAGTTGGTGGTGGCCTCGACGATGGCTCGAGCTCGTGGTGCCGGATTGTCGCTCTTGAAGATGCCCGACCCGACAAAGACCGCCTGGGCGCCGAGCTGCATGGCGAGGGCAGCGTCAGCGGGGGTGGCGAGTCCACCGGCGCAGAAGATCGGCACCTGAAGCTCCCCGGTCTCAGCAATCTCTTGGACCAACGGCAACGGCGCCTGGAGTCGCTTGGCCCATTCGAACAATTCGGCTTGGTCGGCTTGGCCGATCTTGCGGATGTCGCCGAGGATCGAACGAAGGTGGCGTACCGCCTCGACGACGTTGCCGGTCCCGGCCTCCCCCTTGGAGCGGATCATGCAAGCGCCTTCAGAGATGCGCCGCAGCGCCTCGCCCAGGTTGGTGGCGCCACACACGAACGGAACGGTGAATGCCCACTTGTCGATGTGGTGGGCCTCATCGGCGGGCGTGAGCACTTCGGACTCGTCGACGTAGTCGACGCCGAGAGCTTCGAGGATCTGCGCCTCGACGAAGTGGCCGATGCGAGCCTTCGCCATCACAGGGATCGTCACTGTCGCCTGGATGCCCTCGATCATCTCGGGATCACTCATCCGTGCAACGCCGCCATCGGCACGGATGTCGGCGGGCACCCGCTCGAGAGCCATCACGGCACAGGCACCGGCGTCCTCGGCGATCTTGGCTTGCTCGGGCGTGACGACGTCCATGATGACGCCGCCCTTGAGCATTTCCGCCAACCCTCGCTTGACCCGCATGGTCCCGGTGTCGTGCGACTCGCTCATGATGCTCCTGTACTGAGAGGTGGGTCACCCCGTCGTGGGGGGACCGTCTTGATCAGGCTACTTCGCGCCCGCCAAGAGTCCCGAAGCGGATTCCGGTGACATGGCCGCTGGCGCACCGGGAGGAAGTTCGATCCATGTCCGGCCCGGCGTCAACTTGAGCGGCGCGCCCTCAGGCGTCGTCAAGGTATATCGCTGGGTTCGATCGTCGCGCTTCCATGTTCCTTCGACCACGGTGCCACCGGTCATGACCCAGGCTCTGCCGGACCCGGTGGAGATGGCGATGGGGCCCTTCAGATACCGGGTCTGCAAGATCACGACGTTGTCGGCCCAGGCTTGGCCCGAATTGGTGGCATGCACACGGTTGTACTCCCAGCGCAGGTACCGATTCTGGGACCCGTCCCACACCCACTGCGAGTTGGTTCCACCCACCGCCAGTCCGAAGCCGGCGAGCGGGGACGATCCGGGATTGGATTCGCCGGTAGAGAGGTAGTCGAAGATCGGCACGGGGGCTGGCTCGCCGGCGTCTGCCAACGGGAACAGCGAGTTGGTGTTGGTGAAGAGATTGTGAGGGATCCGCTTCTCCGACGACCGGTAGTAGAGCTTCGGTGCGACATTCCAGTTGACGTTCTTGACCCACGGCGTGCGCTCAACCGTCGCCGTGACGCCCTCATTGGCACCTGACCAGCCGAAGAGGGGTTTGACGAACAGGGCAAGTAGGTCCGGATCGGAGTAACGGGCTGATCTGGTGGGGCCGACCTTCTCGGCATCCTGCGAATGGAAGACGGCCATCAGCCGGCTGATGCCTTCCACCTGGATCTCGAGCACCATGTCGGAGTTGTTGATGCCCGATTGCGGGAGCGCCTCAGGCGAGTTGTCGATCTTGAGCGCCAACGCTGGTCGGCCGAGCTTGGAGGCGTCGGGCGCGGGCTGACCGGTCAGGGGAGCTGCCGGACCAACCACCGGTGCCTCGGTTGAACCGGTGGTTGTAGTTGCCTCACTGGTCGTGCTCGTCGATGTGGTGGTCGACGGGGTTGCCGCTTTTTCGTCGTTGCTGCAACCGGCGATCACAGCTGTCGTCATCAGCGCAGCCAATGCGACGTGTCGTGTGGAGAAGGATCCCACCAGTACCGCTTTCTCAGATGTCGTTCAGGGGGTGACCCCAGACGTTAGAGCTCCGCGAGCACTCCCGTGCGGAGCCCCACCGAGCAATGCAGGGAGTTGTCGGCCAATGGTGACGGATTGCACATCCACAGCGCTGCTGTTCCCCACGTGGCGCTCGACACCGACGTGCCAAGAAGCTCCATCCGTTCGAGCGCCGCCAGCAGACCCGGCGGGTATCGGGTGATCGACACAGCACCGAGATCGCACAGGACATGGCGATACTCGTCGAACGGTGCCGACAACTTCGCCATCGCCGCCGATGAGGGAGCGCTCTCCGAGACGGGTTGGCGCATGGCGGCGCCCGAACGGAAGGTGGATACCAGCCCTGCCAACGCCGCGTCTCCAGTCCGGATCCGCCACAGCGCCGCTGCGATGACTCCCTCGAGTTCGATTCGGCTCAGGTTCGCGAGCAGCCCCGACGTCGCCACCAAGGTTGCGTCGTCGGAGGGTCCGAACACTGCGAGATTGAGATGGGGATCATCGATCACCACGACCAATGGCTCCTCGGTGCCAGTCGACACGCAGAGCCCCTCGATCAGGTTCATGAAACGGGCTTGATGCCGGGCGTCGTCTTGCGCTCCGTCGCCGCTGTTCTCGATGGGGCGGCCACCCATGACCGTTCGTAGGCCGACAGTTGAGGCGGCCCGCAACATCACGGTCCGAGCGACACCGACACTGATCCCGATGAGTAGGCCGACGAGCGGCCCGACCACCCAGCTGCTGATGGCGAACCCGAGAACCACAGCGATCACCACGGCCGGGATGACCATCCACGGCAACGACGACATCCACACCACGCGTGAAGCGGTCGCGGCGTTCTGGGAAGTGCGATCGAAATGAGGAGTGGCTGCGACAGCGGTCATCAGGGCGTCGGGTCCGAGAAGTTCACATTGACGTTCTGGCGCTGCGCCTCATCCGCCTCGAAGTACTCCTGCTGATTGAAATGGAAGCGACTGGCGATCAGTACCGTCGGGAACGTCTGGATCTTCTCGTTGAAAATTCGCACGTTGTCGTTGAAATACTGTCGAGAGAACGCGATCCGGTCCTCGGTGTTGGACAACTCTGCCTGGAGTTGCTGAAAGTTCGCGTTGGCCTTGAGGTCCGGGTAGGCCTCCGAGAGGGCGAACAGCGACTTCAGGGTGCCCGAGAGCACGTTCTCTGCTTGAGCTTTGTCACCCATCGACACCGCTTGGGTCGCCATGTTCCGAGCTGAGATCACGGCGTCGAGCGTCTCGCGCTCATGGCTTGCATATCCCTTGACGGTCTCGACCAGATTGGGGATGAGGTCGTGACGACGATTGAGTTGGACGTCGATCTGCGCGAAAGCATTCTCGACCTTGGTCTTTCTCGAAACGAGGCCGTTGTAGGTCACGGCGAGCCAGATGCCCACCAGGACCACGACCCCGATGATGATGAACAGCGCGATCAGCACGATGATCTCCGATCTGTGGGTTCCCCCACCAGACCAGCGATTGTAGGGCCCTCAGACGTTGGCCGCGATCACCCGCTCATAGATGGGTTCGTAGGCTTCAGCCAGCGCCACCATCGAGAATCGACCGGCACGGGAGCGACCTCGCTCGATCAGCTCGTTGGAACGGACTGGATCGGCCAAGAGCGCGGCGAGCGCTGCGGCCAGCGCTCCTGCATCTCCGGGTGTCACCAGCTCGGCGGCCTCGGGGGTTCCCTCCAACGGGCCGGCGACCCCGACGTAGCCGTCAATGGCGCTCGCGACGACAGGCGTCCCGGCTGCCATTGCCTCCAGCAGGATCACGCCGAACGATTCGCCCCCGAGCGACGGCGCACAGAAGACGTCCGCCGCCGCCATACGCCGGTCGCGCTCGGTGTCACTGACACGACCCAACCACTCGATGCGCCGATCGTGCGACGATCCGAAACGAAGCGCGTCGGTCTCGGGCCCGGTGCCCGCCACCCAGACCCGCAGATCAGGGTCGTCGATCTTGGCAACCGCGCCGAGCAGGACGGCAAGACCCTTGCGTTCTTCGTGTCGGCCGACGAACAGCACCACGCGTTCATCTGGTGACCGCTCCCACGGCTCCGCATCAGCGAACCGCTGCACTTCGACGCCGTTGAACAGCACGGTCCAATCGCCCTTCAGGGCTGGTGCCGCCAGATCCTTCGCCGCCTCCGACACGGCGACCTGGGCGTCGAGTCGACGGCCGAAGCGGTGCGCTAGCCAGCCGAGGTTGTCATAGGCCGGCTGATGCCCGGCTGCATGGAACGTCCCCACGAGCGGCGACGGCTTCAGCAGCAGCGCTGTGACGGTCGGACCGGGACACAGCGGCTCGTGAACGTGGATCACGTCGAAGTCCTCCTCCCACAGGGTTCTGATCGTGCGGAGCTGCGTCGAGGCGTCAGGGGCGACGGGCGCCATCGACCCGTTCGCCGGGTTGAGAACAGTCTGGCCGAGCGAGATCACCTGAACGTCGGGCGGTGGGCCATCGCATGGTGCGAGAACCTTCACCTCGTGACCCCGAACTCGGAGCACGCGGGCGAGTCCGAGGACCTGACCCTGCACACCGCCGGGGATGCTGAGGCTGTAGGGACAGATGATGCCGATGCGCACCCGGTGACACTACCGGGCGATGAGAACGACGTCAGCGCCCGGGCATGACCTTGCCGAGTGCCTCGTAGTCGCTGGGCCAGTTGGGTTGCATCAGGTGCCACTGCTCCGGGGCTCGACGAATCAGCCCCTCCAGCTCCGTCGCCAACTCCTGAGTGATCCGTGTGACGTCCTCGCGCACCGTTCCCTGCCGTGACGTATCGAGCGGAGGCCGGACGACGCCCTTGACCCCGTCGCCATCGAAGTAGACCGCCGCCGGCAGTATCCGACACCCGACTCGGATCGCCATCACCGCTGGGCCCGCCGGCAAGGTCGTGCGTTCACCGAAGAACTCGACCTCGACACCGTTGTTGCCGATGTCGCGGTCGCACAGGAGGCACACGACTTCTTGGTTTGCTGCGGCAGTGGCCACCTCTGCTGCTGCGGAGGGCCCGAGGCCGATGATGTTCATCCCCAGGGACTCACGGAAACTCAGGAACCACTCGAACACCTCAGGCGGTTCCAATGCCTCGACGACTGCAGCCAATGGCCACCCCTTGCTCCGGGTGATCCAAGCCGCCGCCCATTCCCAACCCCCGAGATGAGGCAGGGCAAGGACGGGTCCGACCTGATCGTCGGCCATGGCCGCATCGAGATGCTCGATCCCCTCGGCTGACCAACCGGCCTCGACCTGCGCTCTCGTCAGCGAGGGGAGCCGGAACGAGTCGTAGTAGTAGCGGCCGTAACTCTCGAAGGTCTTGGCCACCTTGCCAGCCAGTTCGACGCGGGAGAGGTCGCGGCCGTAGATGCGCCGGAGATTGCGTTCGACGATGACTCGACGCTCGCGTGACATGAGCGAAGCGCCCATGCCCGCGGCGCTGACCGCTCGATGACCCAGGAACGTCGGCATGACACGGGCGAGCAGACCGCCAGCCTGATAGGCACCGAGCGTCGCTTGTGCCTTGATTCGGTCGAGGCTCGAGCGCCCAGCGCCCGGGTCCGTCACTTGGCAGGACCGCGGTGTTGACCACCGCGTTGACGCGAGGCCTCGCGTCGGGTGCGCCACCGTTCGGCTGCCGTGGTCTCTCCTACCCGCGCCGCCTGACGCCTCGATCGAGTGGTCGTGCGGGGAAGGGGAGCCGAGGCCTGCTTCCATACGGTCATGAAACGCTGGGAGGCGGTCACGATGTTGAGCACCACCAGGATCCAGAGGACAGGGACCAGCAAGTTCTGGAACAGCAGCCCGAGACCCAAGAGGATGAACCGCTCCGCACGTTCGATCAGACCGACATGGGCGTCGAAGCCGAGGGCATCGGCTTTGGCACGGATATAGCTGACGACCGATGCCGTGACGTAGACCGCGAATGGCAGCAGGGGTAGCGGGCCATCGGAGATGGTGGTGAAGTACCAGGCGACGCCGCCGAACAGCAGCCCGTCGGTGACCCGATCGGTGACGGAGTCGAAGAACGCACCGCGAGGGTTGGAGGTACCAGACGCTTTCGCGACAGCGCCGTCGAGTGTGTCGGGAATGCCACAGAGCACCAGGAGCAGCAGTCCCAATTGGAGTGCCCCCGCGCCGATGGCGATCGAGCAGGCCACAGCCATCACGAGGCCGACGACCGTGATCATGTCGGCGGAGATACCGGTTCGCTTCACGCTCTGCCCGATGGGCTTCACCCATGTCTCGATGTTCGATCGGAATTGTCCGTCGAGCACGTCTGCCTCCTCGTCGAAGTCGTCACACGCTCGTCCGCTGGCGACCCGTACCAACCTGCGACCGGGTTGCGTACTTCTGCAAGCATAGAACGCTGCTGGTTCCAGCGTAAAGGACAAGCAGTACCCAACGCGGACTTCTGCCAACCCTCGATCCTTTGGTGTCAGCGTTCGGTCCACTCCTCGGGATTCTCCTCGGAGAACCACTCGACGACCGTGCCTGAGGTCGCATCGACGATCACCATCGCTCGGTTCACCGGCGGATTCTCCGCCGAGTACACGAGGAGTCGCCAGACCGGCTTCGACGCCAAGCCACGCCACGACATCTGCGCCGAGGCATGGCCGACCGGAAACCCCACCGCACCGTTGGCGGCGACCAGTGCCTCGGATTCGTCGATGTTCAGTGTGCGTCCGGCGATGATCCCGTAGAGAGCGAAGAGGATCAGCAGAGCGCCGGCGATCACGACGCCACGATTCAGCAGGGGGCTGTCGGGTCTGGTGAGGCCGAGCACCACGCAGGTGGCCCCGAGGAGCGCGTACAGGACCGCGGGGATGCGCCGTCGATTGTTGTTCGGGAACGTGACAGGAATCGCGAAGTTCTCGAGGTCGAGATCCTCGGGTAACACATCGACGTGGTCGCCGTCAGCGACAGCCTTTGCCGTGTCAGCGGTCTTCGACGCGACATCGGCCGACTCGGGCGGGTTTTTCTCAGCTCGGCGTGCCATTGGGGCCAGTCTCGCATTGACGGGTCGCTTCGGCCCAGACGGCGACGAGGGAATCGTGCGCCTGGTCGAGCGGAATGGGCAGGACCCGGGTTTCGGTGACCGCCCCCATGAAGTTGGTGTCCCCCACCCAACGGGGAACGCAATGAACGTGGAGATGATCGGACTGAGAACCGCCGGCGGAGGGGCCCAGGTTGATGCCGACGTTGACTCCGTGGCATCCGAAGCCGAGCTCCAACGCCGTCACGGCGACGCTCACCGTTCGCCACAACTCGTCGTGGGTGGGGCGGTCCAGTTGGTCGAGGCGGGCGACCCCGACATTCGGGAGCACCATCAGATGACCCGAGGTGTACGGAAAGAGATTCAACAGCACGAAGCAGTGCTCGCCACGGGACACGATGTTTCGTTCGCGATCGGTGCCGGGTGCCCCGAGTATCCGCTCGAACAACGTGCCCGGCGCTCCATCGTCGACCGACACCGACGAACCACCCGTCACGTACAGGCTGCGCCAGGTTGCCCATAGATGCTCGATCGCCATGAGGTCAGGCCAACAGCGCTGGCAGCGTGGATCCGGCCGTCTCGAGGACGAGACGATCGATGAAGTCGGCGACTGCCACATCGCGCTCGACCTCGCCGCCACGCGGGTTCACTCCGACCGTCGATGCCGAGACGTCGTCGTCGCCGACCACCAGAACGTAGGGAATCTTCTCGCCCTTGGAACGCCGAATTCGCTGGCCGAGTGTCTCGTCAGCGTCGGTGACGTTCACGCGGAATCCCTTGGCTCTCAGCTGAGCGGCCACGCCGTGGGCGTAGTCCTGATGCGCCTCTGCGACTGGCAGGATTCGTGCTTGAACCGGCGCCAGCCAGGTAGGGAAGGCGCCCGCGTAGTGTTCGATCAATACACCGAAAAAACGTTCGACCGATCCGAACAGGGCGCGATGGATCATCACTGGCGGGGTCTTCTGGCCATCGGGAGCGATGTACTCGAGGCCGAAGCGATCCGGCAGATTGAAATCGAGCTGGATGGTCGACAGCTGCCAGGCTCGCCCGATGGCATCGCGAATGTCGACATCGATCTTCGGTCCGTAGAACGCTCCGCCACCCTCGTCCACCACATAGTCGAGGCCAGCGGCCTCCAACGCCCCGCGCAGACCATCGGTGGCCATGACCCAGAGCTCATCGGAACCGACCGACTTCTCGGGAGGACGGGTCGACAGCTTGGCCTGGAACTCGGTGAACCCGAAGGCGCGCAGCACATCGAGGACGAACGCCAGCAGCGATGCCAACTCATCGGCAACCTGTTCGCGGGTGCAGAAGATGTGGCTGTCGTCCTGGGTGAACCCGCGGCTCCGCATCAGTCCGTGCACCGCACCGGACAGCTCGTATCGGTAGACGGCACCCAACTCGAAGAGCCGCAACGGCAGGTCTCGATAGCTCCGCTGCGACGACTTGTAGATCATCACGTGGAAGGGACAGTTCATCGGCTTCGGGTAGTAGGTGGCACCGTCCATCTCCATGGGCGGGTACATGCTGTCCGCGTAGAAGTCGAGATGGCCGGAGGTCTCCCACAACACCGACTTGGCGATGTGCGGCGAGAACACGAACTCGTAGCCGCCATGCTCGTGACGTGTCCGGCTGTAGTCCTCCATCACCTTGCGGATGAGGGCACCTTTGGGGTGCCACACGGCGAGTCCAGGGCCGAGTTCCTCGGGCCACGACACGAGGTCGAGTTCGGCCGCGAGCTTGCGGTGGTCGCGCTTGGCGGCCTCTTCCAGCCGGTGAAGATGAGCGGCGAGTTCCTTCTTGTTGGACCACGCCGTGCCGTAGATGCGTTGCAGCATCGGGTTCTTCTCGCTGCCACGGAAATAGGCGCCGGCGACCCGCATCAGCCGGAAGAAGCCAAGCCGGCCGGTGGACGGTACGTGCGGGCCGCGACACATGTCCACGAACGAACCGGTGTTCCGGTAGAAGCTGATGGTGGTGCCGCCATCGACCTCACCATCGGACGCATCCCCAGCCGCGGCCAGATCCATGAAGACACGCTTGTAGGGGTGCGTTGCCATCAGAGCCAAGGCATCCTCGACGCCGAGTTCGAAGCGTTCGAAGGGCTGATCCGCAGCGATGATCTCGCGCATTCGAGCATCGATGGCCACGAGGTCGGCGTCGGTGAACGTCGCACCTGCCGGCAACTCGAAGTCGTAGTAGAAGCCGTCGTCGATCGCAGGCCCGCCCGCGAAGGTCGACCCCGGCCACATCTCGAGCACGGCTTGCGCCAGAACGTGCGCCGTGGAATGCCGAAGGTGTTCGAGCACGTCTGGATCGCGGTCGGTGAGAACTCTCACGGTGTCCCCGTCGTGAAGTGGCGACGCAAGATCCTGAGCGTGACCACCCGCCTCGATGACCAATGCCGCCTTTGCCAGCCCCGGACCGATCGATGCGGCGAACTCAGCCCCGGTCGTGCCCTCAGAAATCTCTTTCGGCGAACCGTCGGGCAATGTCACCGTGATCTGGGCCATGGCCGCCAAGCTACCGGGATCGGGGGAGGACCCCGAAACGGGTTACCTCAGAAGTTGACGAGGTCGACGAGCGGTGTGCTGCGCAGGACCGAGGACGACGATCGCTGCGGCGTGCCGGTCGGATCGCCGTCGGCTGGAGCGGCGCCGTCGAGATCGAGGTCATCGATTCGGCTCGCCGTTTCCTCGAGGACACCGGCGACATCGTGGCGGGGACCGATGTGAGCGGTCTCCGACGGGATCGTTTCGTGCTGCTTGGTGGCATAGGAATCGACGTACTCCTGGCCCGACAGGTTGCGAATCTCGAACATCACCTCGTCCGTGATCTGTCGGAGCACCAACCGGTCGTTCGAACGGTCGCCGTAGCGAGTCACGTCGATGGGGGCGCCGAAACGGACCGTCACGTTCATGAATGGTTTGGGAAAGCGGGCGTCCGGCGGCTGCACCTCGCGTGTACCGATGATCCCCACCGGGACGATCGGGCAACCAGTACGGAGCGCCAAACGGGCGACACCGGTGTGACCCTTGTGCAGCAGACCGTTGCGCGCTCGGGTGCCCTCGGGGTAGATCCCGAAGAGTTCGCCGCGTCCCAAGACGCCGGCCGCCGCGTCGAGGGCAGCTGTTGAGGAGTCACCACCGCTGCGGTCGATGGGAATCATGCCGAGGGCAGGAAACAAGACCTTGGTCTTCCAGTCGTCCATGTACTCGGCCTTGCCGACATAGGTGACGCGGCGAGGAAGTACGAGCGGAACGAAGAAGCTGTCGAGGACCGACGTGTGGTTGGGAGCGATCAACGCTCCACCGACCTTGGGGATGTTGGCGGCACCCTCGACCGTCACCCGCCAACCAAATCGCATCATGGGTCCGAGGACCGCACGCGCCACTGTTTGGATCTGCCCTGCGGTTCGCTTGTTGTTGCCTGCGGTTCCAGTCATGGAGCCACCCCCGGGGGTTGATCGCTGCCATTCTTACTGATCCATCGGCCCGGCGCGCGTTCAATCCAGCCGAACCGCTCGAAATAACTGTGGACACCGTCAGGACAGGTCCGGCGCCGACGCCGAAATCCGGTCGATCACTGCAGCACCACGCCGAGCAATGATGCCGCCTCACTGACGGGCCGACCGTTACTCACCGCCGCGTCGATGGCGGCCACGGCTGCCGGCGTGTCCATGTCGTCGTCCAGTGCCGCGCGCACCTCATCGAGGGCGCCACCGCCGACGCCGTTGGCCGCCCAACGCTCCACCCGCGCCGCATTGTCACTCATCAATTGCGGATCCCATTCCCACGGGTCCCGATAGTGATGGCCGACCACTGCCAGCCGGATCGCACGAGGATCCCACACCTCCGCCAGTTCCGAGACGAAGACCAGGTTGCCGAGTGACTTCGACATCTTCTCGCCGTCCATCCGGACCATGGCCTGGTGCATCCAATGGCGAACGAGAGGTTGGCCGGTCACCGCTTCGGATTGGGCGGCCTCGCACTCGTGGTGCGGGAAGATCAGATCGGATCCTCCTCCGTGGAGGTCGATCGTCTCGCCGTGCTCGCGTAAGCACAGGGCTGAGCATTCGATGTGCCAGCCCGGTCGCCCGGGACCCCATAAGGAATCCCACGAGGGCTCGTCGGGCAACGATGGTTGCCACAGCACGAAGTCCAGCGGATCACGCTTGTGGGGGTCGTCGACGTTCCCACCGTGCTGCGCCGCGAGCGCCAACATCTCTTCCCGGGAGAAGTGGGAGATCTGACCGAACTTCGGGAACTTCGACACCTCGAAGTACACCGCCCCGCCTGCCTGGTAGGCGTAGCCCTGTTCGAGCACCATGCCGATGAAGCCCCTGATATCCGCAATGGCGGAGGTCGCACGAGGTTCCGACCACGCGGGGATCATGCCGAGCGTGATCATGTCCTGATCAAAGCGCGCCATCTCAGCGGCCGCGAGATCGAGGTAATGCACGCCGAGCTCGCGGGCCTTGCCGAGAATCGAGTCGTCGACGTCGGTGACATTACGAACACATCGCGTGTCGTAGCCGAGGTCGCGAAGGCGCCGTTGCAGCACGTCGTAGGTCAGATACGTCGCCGCGTGCCCGAGGTGTGTCGAGTCATACGGCGTGATGCCACAGGTATAGATGGAGACGATCGGAGACGGACGGAACTCGATGACCGCGTCGGAAGCGGTGTCGTACAGGCGCACGGCGTCAAGCTAGCGAGGGATGACCGCTCAACGACATCCGGCGATCGATTGCCGGCGAAGATTCTCACCGAACCGACACCTGGTGTGGGTCCGGTTCCGAACTTCGTCGCAGCCGACAGCGCGATGACGAGCGTGCTGCGGGAGCGTCAGATGATGCCGTCGAGGCCGGTGAAGCGGATGGCCACCCTGGTCTTGTACTTCATGTTCACCTGCAGCAGCACCGCTGCGAACGCCTCGATGGGCGCGGCGTTGGAGAGCTCACCGGCGTCGATGGGTCGAAGATCCGGAAGCTTGCCGACGATGTCGAGCACGGTGGCCGTGGCCGATGGATGATCGGAACAGACCAACACGTCGCTGACCACGGGATGGGCGATGTCGCCGAGTTCCTTCGCCGGAACGTGGTGCATGGCGGCAGCGACCAGCGAGCGGGGTACGGCCGCTTGGACCGACGCCGCCACCGAGCCGCGTGGCGGAACCAGCGGCTGGAACTCGTGGCCGACCTTGGCCAGCGCGTTCGCCATGGAGATGACGATCTTGCCCTTCAACTTGGGCGCCACTTCGGCCACGGTTGCCGCTGCGGCGTCCCACGGGGTTGCCACGACCACGATGTCGGCTCCGGCCGCAGCTTCGTTGTCCCCGGCGGTGATCGAGAGGTTGTGGCTCTCCCACTTGGAGTTGAGCTTGTCGCAGACCTCGAGGGCGCGGTACTTCGACCGAGACCCGATGATGACATCGAACCCCGACGCCGCAAGCCTCACGCTGAGACCGCTTCCCGCCGGACCTGTTGCTCCGAGAACGCCAATTTGCATCTGCTCACTGTAGCTACCCGCCGGTAACTTCGGTCCAGTCCGCTACGGTCGACCCATGGGTCTGCTCGATGGACAACGCCTCGTCATCACCGGCGTGCTGACCGATGCCTCGCTCGCTTACGCCGTGGCCGAACTCGCACTCGCCGAGGGAGCGGAGATCATCCTGACCGGTGCCGGGCGGGGCATGTCGTTGACGAAACGGATGGCGCGGCGCCTGGGTGACGACCTTGAGGTCCTCGCCTTCGATGCCACCGATCCCGCAGATGTAACGGCGCTCACCGAGGCGCTCTCGTCGCGATGGGATCGTGTCGACGGAGCGCTGCACGCCATCGGGTTCGCGCCAGCGGCGTGTCTGGGCGAAAGCGTGATGACGGCCGAGTGGGACGACGTCGCCACCGCTGTGCAGATCTCGACGTTCTCGCTGAAGAGCCTCGCCCAAGCGGTCGCGCCGCTCATGACGTCTGGTGGGTCCATCGTCGGGCTCGATTTCGACGCCGCAGTGGCGTGGCCTGAGTACAACTGGATGGGAGTCGCCAAGGCGGGGCTCGAGTCGCTGACCCGATACCTTGCCCGCGACCTGGGGCCCTCAGGCATCAGGGTCAATCTGATCGCCGCCGGCCCGATCCGAACAATGGCCGCCTCATCCATTCCTGGCTTCAACGCGTTCGAATCGGCGTGGAACGATCGGGCCCCGCTCGGATGGGACGTCGCCGATCGCACCGGCGTGGCCAGAGCGGCGGTCGCGCTCCTGTCGACGTGGTTCCCTCAGACGACCGGATCGATCATCCGTGTCGATGGCGGCTACCACGCCATCGGTGCCTGATGTTCACCTCGGCCGGACCGATCAGTCCGGCGGTGTCAGCGGGGCAGCGTCGAGCCAGGCCGGGTTCGCGACCCGAACTCGGGCCTCGACAGCTTCCGCCAGCACCACGGCCAGTTCATCGAGGCGATCATCTACATCCCCGGCTCTGATGGCCGCCGCCAACTCACCGTCGGTCTCGACGCCGAATACGGCAACCACCTCGTCATGAGCGATTGATGACGCCTTTCCGGCGGCAAGCTCCCGCTCCACCATCCGCAACGCATTGGCGGCGATCCTCCCCTGATACGAGAGACGACCCTGCAGCCCGTCTCGAATATCACCTTCGAGAAACTCCCGTACTGCCTCGACCAATTCTGCGGCCGTCGGTCGTCCGTGGAATCCACCGCCAGTGGCGAGGTCGTGAACAATGGCGGGAGTGGAGTTGAGTCGTTCCTCGCCGCTCATGGATCGAAGCAGGCCGAGCGCATCCCATTCGTTCTCGCACGCTCGACGACCAATCGTTGCCAGCTCTACCGAGCGCGCAGCACCGCTGAGATGGGTTGCCGCCTGGATCAGGCACATCACTCCCCACTTGAGGGTTCCCAGCAGCTCCCACCATCGAAGCTCCTCGGCATCGACATCTTGGCCGCCAGCCGCCCGGTAGGCCTCGAGCAGTTCGTCCACCGAACCGAATCCGCCGGCAGGGTGGGGAGATCCGAATCGCCACGACCGCACACAGAACCAGCCGAGATCCTCGATGGGGTTGCCGAGATGAGCGAGTTCCCAATCGAGCACTGCCACGAGGCCCGAGTCGTCGAGCAGGAGGTTCCCCGTTCGGAAGTCGCCATGGACGATGCCCGAAGTTCGCTCTGGGCACGGATGCAGCTCCAACCATCGAAATCCGAGCTCGAAGACCGGTCGGGGGTCGCCGATCAGATCGAGTACCCCCCTGAACTGCGCGATCTGATCAGGCTCCTCCAACTCATCGCGAAACGACGCGGCGTTCATGGAATGGATCTGGGCAAGCGCCCCGCCCGCTTGGCCGACGACGAGGCTGCGCGCCCGCTCGAATCGGTCGTCGCGCAACAGCTTGCGGGGGATCGCCTCGCCGCCGAGTCGTTCGCACAAGACGAACGGGGATCCGAGCTGATCTCCCGACATGACGACGGTCGGGACCGGCACCCCCACCCGGGTCGCCTCGGCCAGCAAACTCGCCTCGACGGACATCCCGCCACCGGTTCGCACGCCGCCCGGTCGCTCGCGCTGCAGGATCCACGCCGTCGGCACGCCGTCGACGTGGGCGTCCACCGACCAGGTTTCGCGGGAGGCGCCGCCGGTGAGCCGCGAGAGATCGACGATCTCGACTGAGAGACCGAGTTCGGTTCCGACCAGCTCGGCGAGTCGTCGGCCGAGATCGGCAATCGAGTTCGAGGTGCGGGGGTCCGTCACGGCTCAGGACCCGTCAGTCCGGGGAGCCTCGGACAGTTGATCGGTCTCGTCGAAAATGTCCCCGACAATCGATTCGATGATGTCCTCCAACGTCACCAATCCGATCGCTGTCCGTTGATCGTCGATGACGATGGCGAGATGTCGCTGGGTCGCTCGCATACGAACCAACAAGGGACCCAACTCCTCAGTGCAGGACACCGAGAACGTCAGACGAATCAGCGATCGCGGCAAGGTCCCAGCCTGCTCGTCGTCCGACAGCGCCAGGAGGTCCTTCACGTGCACGAAGCCGGCCAACGAACCCGGTCTCGCCCCGTCCACCAGCACTCTCGAGTGGCCTGTCTCGCGAATCACTTCCTCGACGTTGGCAACCGATTCAGTCGCGGCGACCGATCGAATCCGGTCCCGCGGCACCATCACGTCCGCAACCGAGCGCTCCACGAATGCCAGCGCCCCCGCCAGCATCGTCTGCTCGTCGTCCTCGATCAGGCCTTCGCGTTGCGACTCCTCCAGCATCACCGAAATCTCCGCTGCGGTGTGCGCGCTGCGAAGTTCGTCGGCCGGAGTGACCCCGAACAGTTTCACGATGCCGCGAGCCATCTGGTTGAGCATCCAGATGACCGGCCGGAAGATCATCACGAACCCACGAATCGGGATCACGAGGGCCAGCAGTGTCCGTTCCGGTGCTGACAGCGCCACTGACTTGGGGATCATTTCCCCGATCAGGAGATGCATGAACACCACGACCGACAGCGCGAACACCAGCGAGAGACCGGAGATGACACCGGACGGCACGCGCAACGTCGTGAACAACGACGAAAAGACAGCGCCGATCGCCGGCTCGGCGACCGAACCGAGGGCGAGCGATGCGATGGTCACGCCGAGTTGCGTGCCCGCCAACGTGGTGCCGAGCGACGCCATCGAACGAAGGGCGACCCGTGCGGTTGCGGCGCCACCCTCAGCGAGTTCCTCCACCCGACCGCGGGTGGACGCCAGCAAGGAAAACTCGGCGGCAACGAAGATTCCATTCACGACCACCAGCAGGATCGAGAAACCGAGCGCGCCGAAGGAGAACTCCTCGTGCGCGCCCGATGCAGCCATGAGCGCCACCGACGATGCTCCTGCGGCCATCACGTGGCGTCACCGACATCTGGCGCCGCGACTCGAATCTCGGCGATCCGCCGGCGATCCATCGCCAGGACCTCGAAGGTCCAGTCGTCGATCTCCACCGAATCCCCTGGCGCCGGGATGGCTCCGATGCGATCCAGCAACAGCCCAGCCAGCGTGTCGAAATCGCCATCGGGCATCACGAACCCGCAGGACTCGAAGACCTCATCGGGGTGCAATCCGCCGCTGAGCACCACCTCGTCGACGATTGTGGGCCGTCGCTGCATCGACGAGCGGTCGTATTCGTCGTCGATCTCCCCCACGATCTCCTCGAGGAGATCCTCCAGCGTGACGATGCCAGCGGTTCCGCCGTACTCGTCGAGCACGACGGCCATCGTGAGAGCACGATCCCGGAGCTCCAACAGCAACGTGTCGAGATCCAGGGACTCGGGCACCAACATCGGCTCATCCATCAGCTCAGTCACTGCCGCCTCGCGGCGGCTGGCGGCGTCGACGGTCAGCAGCGACTTGATGGCCACCACGCCGACCACATCATCTACATCGGCCGAGGTCACCGGGAAACGTGAGAGACCAGTTCTCGAGGCATGCTCGATCAGGTCGGCACCAGTCGCCGTCGCCGACAGTGCCACGACATCAGTACGCGGCGTGAGCACATCGGCGACCGTCTTCTCTCCGAAGCGAAACACCCTCTCCAACAACATCGCCTCGTCACGTTCGAGCGTCCCACCTTCGCTCGACGTGCGAACGAGCCGTACCATCTCCGAACGGGAGCGCACGGTGCTGAGCTCCTCGGTCGGCTCAATCCCCAAGCGGCGCACGGCGCGGTCGGCGGCGCCCGAGAACAGGCGGATGATTGGGCCGAAGGTCACCGAGTAGATCTGGTTGGCTCGCGCCAGACGTCGAGCTGTCGGATACGGACGGGAGACGGCAATGGCCTTGGGAACGAGTTCAGCCAGAACCATCTGCAACACTGTCGCCAACGCCAACGCCAGGATCAGGGCCACACGCTCTGATGCTCGCTCGGACATCACGCCGGTGAGCGCCGGCCGCAACAGCGAAGCGAGCGCCGGTTCGGCCAAGAACCCGAGCAGGACCGAACAGACGGTGATTCCGAGCTGCACACCAGACAGATGCAACGACAGCTTGCGGAGCGACGCTGCCACCACCGCCGCCCGACGATCACCCCGTGACGCCGCGAGTTCCGCCTCGGTGCGATCGGTGGCGACCAGCGCGAACTCCACGGCCACGAAAAACGCATTCGCCGCAATGAGGGCCAGCGCAGCGATCAGCGACACAGCGGCAGCCATCGCCGCGACCTTACCCTGCGTTCTCCAACGCGAGCGCAGTCGCAACATGGTGACCTCGGCTGCGCTCATGGCGCCACCCTGTGGTGTACTCAATCAGTGACAGCGACCGAGACCGACACGGGAGTCGGCCCCACCCAGCGCGGACCTGTTCCAGCTCGTGGCATCGACCCCGACACCACGCTCGGGTGGCTCCGACGACTGTTGCCGGTGTTGCGTCGACATCGGCGAACGCTCGTCGTGTCGCTCGGAACCGCGGTCTTCGCCATCGCCGCCCAGACTGCGATCCCGGTCATCATCAAAACTGCCATCGACGACGTCCTGACAGAGAACAACGGATCGATCACCCCCTTCGTCCTGGCGCTGGTCGCCCTGGCGCTGGGGCGAGGGCTCTTCGCCTACTCCTATCGATACGGCTTGTACGGCCTGGCCTATCGGATTGATTTCGATCTCCGGACGCTGATGTACCAACACCTCACCAGGTTGTCGTTCAGCTACTACGACCACACCCAGGCGGGACAGATCATCAGTCGTGCCAACTCCGACATCAAGGCGGTGCAGCTCTATCTGGCGCTGGCACCGCTGTTCGCAACGTCCATCGTCGGGTTCCTGTTGTCGATCGTGGTGATGGTCTGGATCTCCGTGCCCCTCACCCTGGTAGCCGTGGCCGCCATGCCTGGTGTGTACCTGGCGGGGATGGCCCTCCGGAACCGAATCTTTCCCTTGAGTTGGGTCATCCAGGCACGCAACGCCGAATTGGTGACCATCGTCGACGAGAGCATCACGGGTACACGGGTCGTGAAGTCGTTCTCCGCCGAACCTCAACAGATTCTCTCGTTGGCGAAGGTGGCGAGACGGCTCCGATGGGCCAACATCGTTCAAGCCGACGCTCGGGCCAAGTGGGGACCCCTCGTCGAGAACCTCCCGCGACTCGGCCTAGCGGCTGTGCTCGTGTTCGGGGGGTGGCTGGTGACCCGGGGTGACGCCACCATCGGCGACATCGTCGCCTTCAACAGCTACATCGTCGTGATGCAGATTCCGTTCCGGCTCCTCGGGTTCTTCCTGCTCCTGGGTCAACGGGCGCGGGCGTCGGCGGGACGAATCTTCGAGATCCTCGACGAACAACCCGACATCGTCGACGCTGTCGATGCCCGACCGTTGGCGGCGCCACCCACTGGGCAGCCCGGATCCGCCATCAGGTTCGAAGGAGTGAGCTTTGGCTACGGCACGGGGCCATCGGTGCTGCGCGACTTCGACCTGATCATGGAGCCGGGTGAGACCGTGGCACTCGTTGGCCGAACCGGGTGCGGCAAGTCGACGGTGGCTCGAGTGCTCCCGCGTTTCTATGACGTCCGAGCTGGGTCGGTCACCATCGACGGGACCGACATCCGCCACGCCACCCTGATATCGCTACGGTCAGCAGTGGGCGTGATGCTCGATGACCCCTTTCTCTTCTCGACCACCATTGCCGCCAACATCGCCTACGCCCGACCGAACGCGGACATCGTCGACATCATGGCGGCGGCCCAAGCCGCGCAAGCCACCGAGTTCATCGAGAAGCTGCCCGATGGCTACGACACCGTCATCGGTGAACGCGGCTACACGCTGTCGGGCGGCCAACGTCAACGGATCGCCATCGCCCGGACGCTGCTTGCCGATCCCCGCGTGCTGGTGCTCGATGACGCCACCTCGGCCATCGACGTCGGAGTCGAGGACAAGATTCACCGCTCGTTTCGCCAGATGTTGGGGACTCGGACCACGCTGATCATCGCTCATCGACTCTCGACGATTGCCCTCGCTGATCGTGTAGCGCTGATGGAGCACGGACGAGTCGTCGCCACCGGAACCCACTCGGAGCTCTTGGCGACGGTACCGCTCTACAGCGAGATACTGGCTCAAGAGCACGCCCCTGAACTCGAGGAGATCTGATGTCGTTCGGACCGCCAGCCGGTTCGCCGTTCGCATCGCCCGGCGGCGGCCAAGGGCTCCCCTTTGCCGGCATTCCTCCAGAGCTCCAAGCCCGAGTCGAGCGACTCCTCGAGGACGAGCCGACCCACCACGTCGACCCACCGGCGTGGACACCGGCCGAGCGATCGGGCCCACCGTTCACGCTTCGTCGGTTCCTGTCAGGTTCGTGGGGAGGGGTCGCCGTTGCTGGAGCGCTGGTCCTGGTGGAAACGGTGCTGGCTCAGTCTGGTCCGCTGCTCAGCCAGATCGCCATCGATGACGGCATCCGCGCCAACAACACGACCGTGTTGTGGCGAATCGCCATCGCCTATGCCCTCGTGATCACGGTGTCGGGGGCACTCGGGGGGGTGCGGGTGGCCTTCACTGCCCGGCTCGGCGAGCGCCTCATGGAACGCCTCAGAGTGCGGGTGTTCTCCCACCTCCAACGACTGTCAGTGGACTATTTCACCGACGAGAAGGCGGGCGTCATCATGACCCGAATGACGTCGGACATCGACAATCTGTCGATGCTGTTCCAGGAGGGCCTCGTCCAGATCGGGGTCCAAGGGCTCGCAGTCCTGGTCATCAGCATCGGTTTGTTCATCATCGATCCGGGGCTCGCTGCATTCACGATCCTGATCGTCATTCCCACCATGATCGGGCTCACGCTGTGGTTCCGCAGCGCCTCCAATCGCGGGTTCGACGCCGTCCGCGACCGAATCGCCGCCTTGCTGTCGGACCTGTCAGAGAGCCTCGGCGGCATCCGGGTCATCACCGCCACCAACCGCCGTGAGCACAACATCGTGAACCACATGAGCCTCGCGGAAGCACACCTCGATGCCAACCTCTACACCGCCAAGGTCGGCGCCATCTATGGCCCGGCAACGGAAAGTCTCGGCATCGTGTCCCAAGCCGCAGTGTTGGGAGTCGGCGCGACGCTCGTGGCCGAAGGATCGTTGACGGTCGGGCAGTTGGTCGCGTTCCTGTTGTACGTGAACCTGTTCTTCACGCCGATTCAACAACTGGTACAGCAGTACAACACCTACCAACAGGGCCAATCCTCCGTTCGAAAGCTGCGAGAACTGCTCGCCAATGAACCAACCGTCGCCGAAGCGCCCGATGCCCGCGTCCTCCCGCCGATCTCGGGCACCATCGAATTCGACCGCGTGTCGTTCAGCTACCTCGAGGGCCAATCAGTGCTCGACGACGTGACGTTGCGGATTGATGCCGGCGAGACGTTTGCTTTCGTGGGACCCACTGGGGCCGGGAAGTCCACGCTTGCCAAGCTCGTCGTTCGATTCATGGACCCGACCGGTGGGGCGGTGCGCATCGATGGCACCGACCTGCGTGAGGTCACGTTCGACAGCCTGCGCCGCCAACTCGGCGTGGTGCCCCAGGAGCCGTTCCTGTTCTCGGGCTCCATCATCGACAACCTGAGATTCGCGCAACCGGGGCTGGACCCGATCGATGTCCGCGCCGCCTGTGATGCCGTCGGCCTCGGCCCCATGTTGGATCGGCTGCCCGAGGGGCTCGACACGCCGTGCCATGACCGGGGTGGATCGTTCTCTTCCGGTGAGCGTCAGCTGTTGGCGTTGGCACGAGCGTTCCTCGCACAGCCGCGGGTGCTGGTGCTCGACGAGGCGACGAGTTCGCTGGATCTCGCCTCGGAACGACAGATCGAGGCGGCGCTCGACGTGGTGCTACAGGGTCGAACGGCCATCATCATCGCCCACCGACTCAGCACCGCCATGTTGGCGGACCGCATCGCGGTCATCGACGACGGCGGCGTGGCTGAACTCGGCACCCACAGCGAATTGGTGGCGCTCGGCGGCGAATACGCCCTGATGTATTCCACATGGCAACAGCACAGCGCCGCATGAACAGCACCGAGAGACTCCGGGACACGACCGTGCTGAACTTCGGTGGCGTTTCGGTGATCCGCGACGAACGGGTCGTTGTCGATCACGTCGATTGGACGATGGGCGCCGACGAACGCTGGGTGGTGTTGGGGCGCAATGGCTCCGGCAAGACCACACTCATTCGTATCGCCGCGCTGTACGACCATCCCTCCTCGGGCAGCGTCCAGGTCCTCGGGGAGACGCTCGGCCGATGCGATGTTCGGACGTTGCGCCGACGAATTGGATTCGTCAGTGCCGCGATGGCAGACCTCGTCCGACCCGAACTGTTGGTGGCAGATGTGGTGATGTGCGCCAAGTACGCGGCGCTGGAGCCCTATTGGCACGACTACGACGCCGCCGATCGAGAACGCGCACTCATGCTCTGCGAGCGGGTAGGCATCGGCCATGCCGCGCTCAGGCCCTTCCAGACGCTGTCATCGGGCGAGCGGCAGCAGGCCATGATCGCCCGCCAGCAGATGTCGCTCGACATCGGCCTGATGCTGTTCGACGAACCGATGGCCGGCCTCGACCTCGGCGCCAGAGAAGGCTTCATCCGCCGACTCAGCGAGCTCGCCCTGGATTCATCGCAACCGCCGATGGCGCTGGTCACCCATCATGTCGAGGAGATTCCGACCGGGATCACACATGCGCTCCTGATTCATCAGGGCAAGGTGCTCGCCAGCGGTGCGCTCGACGACACGCTCACCGCGGCCAACCTCTCCGCATGTTTCGAGGTGGACCTTCGCCTCGCACGCCGAGCGGGACGTTGGACCGCCTGGGGCGACGGCGGGTAGCGGCCGTCGGGTCACCCGGCAATTGGGTCAGTCGGCAGCGGTCGCGACGAAGACCATCACGGTCCTGGCCTCCACCGAAACGTGATCGCCGGCACGAATCGAGGCGGGGGCGACCAGCGCTCCCACCGATGTATCGATGGCAATGCTCCACGAGGTGGGCCAGGCGCCGACCGGGAGGGTCACGCTGGTTGCGTCATCCGCTCCGTTCACGATGATCAGCAGACTGTCGTCGACCACATGTCCACCGTCACGATCGGGTTCCGCTATGGCCCGACCGTTGAGGAACATCACGATGAGTCGTCCATCGGGATCGTTCCAGTGCTCGGGTCCCATGGGTTCGCCCCACGAGGTGAACCAACTGACGTCGTCGCGAACCGACAGTCCAGTTGGACGGCCTTCGAGGAAGCGGCGGCGGCGCACGACCGGGTGGGCTTGGCGAAACGAGCCGAGGCGCTGCACGAAGGTCAGTAGCTCGAGGTCAGCACCAGCCCAGTCGAGCCAAGAGATCTCGTTGTCCTGGGCGTAGGCATTGTTGGTGCCGTGCTGGGTAGCGGCCAACTCGTCGCCCCCGAGCAGCATCGGAACACCTTGGGACAGGAACAGCGTGGCGACCAGGCTGCGACGCTGCCGGGCACGACGTTCGAGGACGGCGATGTCGTCGGTCGGTCCCTCCACGCCGCCATTGGTGGAGCGGTTGTCATCGGTGCCGTCTCGGTTGTCCTCGCCGTTTGCCTCGTTGTGCTTGCGTTCGTAGCTGCAGAGATCCGCCAGAGTGAATCCGTCGTGGGCCGTGATGAAATTGAGCGACGCGCGGGGACTGCGGCCGCCCCATTCATACAGATCGCTGGATCCGCAGATGCGTTGCGCCATCTCCCCCAACATCGCAGGTTCACCGCGCCAGAAGTCACGCACCACATCCCGATAGCGACCGTTCCATTCGCTCCACGGGTGAGGGAACTGCCCAACCTGGTAGCCGCCGAGCCCGACGTCCCACGGCTCAGCGATGAGCTTCACCTCCGACAGAACCGGGTCCTGTGCCACCGCCGCCAGGAACGAAACCTCGGAATCGAAGCCGTTGTCGCCTCTCGCCAACGTGGTGGCCAGATCGAATCGGAATCCGTCGACGTGCATCTCGGTGACCCAATAGCGGAGGCTGTCGAGGATCAGCGCAATCACTTGAGGCCGGCGTGCGTCGACGGAATTTCCACAACCGGTGGAGTCGTCATAGACGCCGGGCGAGTCCGGGACGCTCCGGTAGTAGCTGGTGTTGTCGAGCCCGCGGAACGACAGGATCGGACCGCCAGGACCGCCCTCAGCTGTGTGGTTGTAGACCACGTCGAGGATCACTTCGATCCCGGCTTGGTGCAGCCGCTTCACCATCTCCTTGAACTCGCTGACGGCAGCCACCCCGTCGCGCCCTGCCGCATAGCCATGATGGGGCGCACAGAAGCCGATCGAGTTGTATCCCCAATAGTTGCTGAGCCCCATCTCGGCCAGGCGAGGCTCGCTCACGTGGCGGTGCACGGGCAGCAGCTCGACCGCAGTGGCACCAACGCTTCGAAGGTGGTCGATCACTGCCGGGGAACTGACGCCGAGGTAGGTCCCCCGGAGTTCCTCGGCCACCCCCGGATGAAGTTGTGTGAGACCCTTCACATGTGCTTCGTAGATGACCGATTCTTCCCACGGAATTCTCGGGAGCCTGTCGCCTTCCCAATCGAACTCGGTCGGATCCACCACGACGCTTCGCGCCGTTGCGCCAGCGCTGTCGAGATCGTTGTCCAACAGGCGCTCGTCATGGGTGAACTCGCCGACCACCGCGAGGGCGTAGGGATCGAGGAGCAGCTTGTTGGAGTTCCAGACATCGCCGTCGCGGCGCACACCCCTGACCCGATATCCGTAGCGGGTTCCCGGACCCACGTCGACGCGGGCGTGGTAGGTCGATCCGCTGCGCTCGGTCAGTACGAACCGCGTCTCCACCCCGTCATCGTCGAACAGGCAGAGCTCGACCCTCGCGCCGCCAGGGTCGCCGCCATCGCCATCGATGTTCCCGACCACCACGGCGAAGTTGGTACCGCCACCGTCGAATGTGGCACCGAGGGGCAGCGGTAGTCCGGGCGTCGGAGCGGTGGGGTTGGCCATCACGCCGCTGCCAGGAGTTCGGCGAGTCGAGGTTTGGCCCGCACGATTTCATCGGCGAGCACCCGATCGAGCAGCGGAATCCACAGCGAACCGCCGTAGTGGAGCTCGATCGTCAATTCCACGGCGCCATCAGCGCCCGACAGTTCGGCTTGCATGGTCCATGGGCTGTGAGCGCGACCATCGAGCTCCGCTCGCTCGAAGCGAAATCGCGTGGGCTCTGACTGAGCGACTGCCACCATCCGGATCCTTTTACTCCGCCGGAGGGGCCCCAACTGGCCCCGCAGCGTCACGAGCCACGCCGGACCCGCATTGCCGACACGTGAATTCGCCGGCTCGACCGCTGACACGATGTCGAGCCATTGCGGGTAGAGGATGAGGTCGCTCACGACCTCGGCTACTCGCTCGACGCTCGACTCACACGTCATCGAGGCGGCAACGTCCATCTCTCCATTGTGGCCGCTGAGAGCTGCAGGGCTCGACCAGACCCGTCAGCGCTGGGTCAAAGTCGCAACGCCGAAGCGCGACCGGCCCGCTCGACCACGACGAGGCTCACGCCAACCACCGCGGCCGCCGCGGTCGCGAGGGCCATGGCCGCGCCGACGTTGGCTTCTCCAGGGCGACTGAGCAATCGGGCGATCATTTGGGGAAGGGTCGGATTCGCTGTACGTGCGACGAACGCGGTGGCGCCGAACTCGCCGAAGGCCACCGCGAACGCAATCGCGGCGGCGCTACCGAGGGCGGCTGCAGTGAGCGGCGCCCACACTCGGCGGAACCGAGCCGACGGCCCGAGCCCGCAAATCGCGGCAGCCTCGACCACTGTGGTCGGCACCCCCCTGATCACCGGCACCATCAACCGCACCACGAGTGGCGCTGCAATGGCCGCCTCGATGATGGGCACGACGAACCACGAGCTCCGCAGGTCGATGACCCGACCGCCGTAGGCGATCAGAAAACCGAAACCGATCGTCGCCGAGGACACAGCCAGCGGAATGAACAACGCAACGTCGAGTAGCCGGCCAGCGCGGCCACCTCGCGACACCATGGCGGAGCCGAGGACTCCCACGACCAACGCCACGATGGATGCCACCACCGCGAAGCCAGCGCTCGTGAGCAACGAAGCCAACGGCGTGGAGGCCCCCGTGGTTCCCGGGACCTGCGCCACCAGCGACCGATAGTGGTCGAGTCCCCACGAGTCGCCGACGACCAGCGACCGGACCGCGATCCCGCCGACCGGAACGAGCCCGATCGCGACCAGCAGCGTCGAAACCACCCCGGCGAACAGGCGCTGGGATCGGTCGCCGCGGCGCGGCTGGACACTCGTAACGGCGGCTGGGTGGCGCCGCTGGATGACTGAAACCATCGCCATCACGACCACGACGACGGCCAACTGCAGGAGCGACAACACGGCCGCGACATCCAATCGGGTCAACCTCGTGGCCTGGATCCAGATCTCGATCTCCACCGTCGAGGTCGTCGGATCGCCGAGCAGCAGGACGATCCCGAACGACGTCAGACAGAAGACGAAGGCCACGAGCGATGACGACGCAACCGCACCGGCGCTCATCCGGATCGATGTCGACCACGCGGCGTTCAGACGTCCGCGGCCGGCCAACCGAGCCGCGTCCTCGAATGCCGGGTCGATCGACCCGAGTCGCGCTGCAGTACCACGAGCGACGATGACCACGTTGATGCCGGCGTGGACGAACACGATGAGGACCCAGCCCGAGGTCTCCCCGACGACGGCCCTGACGCCGGTGGCCGTCACCACTGATGGCAAGACGAACGGCAGGGCGGCCAACGACCACGCCCAACCCCCGAACCGTTGGGAGATCCGGACCCGCGTCCAGGCGGCGGCAATGCCGACCGCCATGGCGAGCCCGGTTGCCACGGTTGCCTGTGCGAGGGACTCCCACAGGATCCGTTGGATCCGCGGATTCGAGAGTACCGACGCGAACGTCGCCGATCCCGCGCCACCACTCGTCGTCTGGGAACCGAGGCCACGCTGCACCACGGCGATCGTCGGAATGATGGACGTCGCGATGACGAACAACATCGGAACGACGCCGAGGAGCCACCAACGGAGTCGTCCGTTCATCCTCGCCAGTTCAATGTCGGCAGTTCATCGTCGGGAGTGCGTCATGAGACGTCCAGTCTCGTCATCCGAACGTGTTCCGCCAGGTGTCGATCCAGGCGTCACGCTCGCGCCCGACGACCGCTGGATCCAGAACGATCGGATCGTCGGGAACGGCGGCAAATCTCGTGAACACCTCGGGCAACGGCACGTCCGACACGACGGGAAACACGAAGTTGCTCAAGGGCAACTCGGCCTGCCATTCGGGCGAGAGCATCTCCTCGATCAGCCGACGCGCGGCAGTGGGGTGAGCGGCGCCCCTCAACACTGCAGCGAATTCGACTTGGCGCACGCACGTGCCCAGGGCCACCCTCGACATCGGTTCTGTGGCACCAGTCGACGAGTACACGACCTCGGCAGGAGGTGACGAGGCGTAGGACAACACGATCGGGCGATCGCCGCCGTTGACGGTGTATCGAGTGTCCCACCCATCTGACCAGCTCGACACCACACTCACGTCGTTGGCTCTGAGGGCGTCGAAGTAGGTCGAGGTGTCCGCTCCTTTGGCGGTGTTGACGGCAGCGACGAAGGTCAGTCCCGGCGAGGAGGTCGCGGGATTCAACAGGACGGTCAAGCCCTTGAGGGTCGGGTCGACCAGATCATCGAAGGTTGACGGCGGGGTGATCTGTTTGTCAGCAAACCAGGCGGCGTCGTAGTTGATGCAGACGTTGGCCTCGTCGATCGGGGTCATCTGCCCAGTCGGATCGAGACGGACCGTCTGGGCGAGCCCCCTGGCGCCGTCGGCCTCAAAGGGGTCGAACGCACCGGACTCGGTGGCCTTGGTCAACAACGAGGAGTCAACGCCGAACATCACGTCGCCCTCGGGCGATCCGGCCGAAACAATGGCTCGACTCAAGGCGGCGCCAGCGTCGTCGAGGGCGACCACCTTGATGGTGATGCCCGTGGCGGCGGTGAACGCCTTCGCTGGGCCCTCGGGTAACACGTAGCCGGAGTAGGTCACGAGGACGACCTCGGTTTCAGGTGTCGTCACAGCGGGCGAGGTGCTCGCCGGAGCGGCGTTGTTGTCGTTCCCGCAGCTCGCGCTGATCAACAGCACGACCACGGGGAGGAATCGGAACGGTTTCATGATGCTGTTGCCTCGGGGTTGTTGCATTCGACAGAGCTGGATTCGAGAGCGCTGGATTCGCGAGTGCTGGATTGCAGGATGCGAAGCTCGGGGTCGACAACGGTGATGTCGGCGATCGTGGCGGTGAGCGCCCCTTCCATCACGCTGATGTCGACGTGGTCACCGATCGACCGGTTGGATGTGCCGAGCGCGGAGCCCGCCGCCAGGGTGGCGTCTTCGAGTTCCCATTCGAGACCGCTTGTCGTGACTCCAGCGGCGTCACCATGCCACGCAAGCAAGGAGATGACAGCACCGGGGGACGCGGCGATGTGTCGGTGCCCACGGACGACGGCGATCCAGCTCCGACCGATCCAGGCTGTGATCTCGAGCGCGGCCCAGCGGGGGGAGGCAATCACGGCGAGGTTGGCGAGCAAGTGATCGAGCCGACCACCGGCGCCGCCGACGACGGTGATGACCGGGTCGGCTGTCAGTTCGACCGCGTGGCTCATGGCCAACTCGAAATCGGTCTCGTCTTTGCCGGCCGGGTACTCGACGATTCGGATCTCCGCCGCCCGAGCACGTTCGAGAGCACCCGACGAGACGGAGTCGAGATCGCCGACGATCAGGTCAGTCGACCAGCCGAGATGATCCGCGAGGTCGAGGCCGGAGTCGGCGGCGATGACGAAGTCGAAGGGTCCAGGCGGTACGGCCTGCGCCACCGCTTCGCCGCCCAACACCACCGCCACCCGCGTTCGGATCTGTGGGAGTGGCTGGCCAGACGCGTTCGTACCGCCGGAGCCGTCGCGAGTGTCACCGAGTTCCGGCATGGTCCCTCCGCTGGCATTATCCAGATCAGGTTCATGGGTCGATGACGGAATGGTCACCCTCTCAGCCCGGCTCCCCGAGCTCCCCTGTCGTTGGCCGAACCATAGCGGCTCTTCGGATCTGAGGGGGAAGTGGTTGGGTTGAGGTATCCCGGATAGGGCACAGGGGCCCTGCGATTCTGGCGGTTCTCTACTCCATCCAGATCCGAGGACCCCTGTGATCGTTGACCCTACGCGTGGGACTGCTGCATGATTTGGTGACATCTGATCTGTGGTGCCGAGAGGTGCTGCTGGAAGGATGTTCAACATGGCTGAGCCCTATCCCCGTGAGTTCCGCGAGGACGTCATCAAGGTCGCCCGC
>Ga0105047_10000232_pt1 | contig 87115 bp, 65 predicted proteins | sample MAT04_FD_78384 | JGI IMG/M metagenome (GOLD analysis project Ga0105047, IMG submission 78384) | Freshwater microbial communities from Lake Fryxell liftoff mats and glacier meltwater in Antarctica - MAT-04 (megahit assembly) | ecosystem: Environmental > Aquatic > Freshwater > Ice > Liftoff... | reverse complement strand
GATCTGCTCGAATTGTTCCGCCGCCACCGCGCCCGTTTTGCTCAGCGCCCGGTAGCGGGTTGATTGATCCTCGGCATTCACGGCCTGCGCCTTGGCCTGCTCCAGCGAAGCCTGCGCCTGGGCATACGCGACATCGAAAGGCCGTTTATCGATGGTGAAAAGCAGGTCACCCTTCTTCACCTCCTGGCCCTGCTTGAAGTGGACCTCGGCGATCTGCCCGCCGACCTGCGGCTTGATCGTCACCGTCGCCGGCGGGCGCACCGCACCGATGGCTTTCACAATCAGCGGAACGTCCTGGCGCATCACCTCACCGGCCAGCACCGGGACGCTTCCGGCCCCACGACCGCCTTGGGATGCGGCGTTTTTTTTGCAAGCCGCGAGCGGGACCAAAAGGACTATTACACCGAGACAGCGGGAGAAAATGGCGAGTCGATCAGGCATGATCAGGGTTCGATGCGGAAACGCGTCCGGCCGTTCCATTGGGCGGTGAGAGCTTCCGGTTGATTCGCTCATGGGGACGGGAAACTTCGGACGAAGGATTCTTTTCAAAGGTCAGCCGCAGCGCGGTGAGGATCTCGCTCAATTGCCGATGTTGCGGGCCACTAAAGTGCGCGACCTTCTTCGCGAGGAAGTTGCGAGCCTGGGTGACCATCACCTTGTACTTCGCGTGGCCAGCCGGACTCAGCGCCAGATGGATGCGCCGCCGATCGCCCGGCGCGACTTCCCGCACCACAAACTTCGACGCCACCAATCCGTCGATCAGCTTCGACACCGAAGGCAGCGTGAGACCGAGGAAAGCCGCCACGTCGGAGAGCGCCGCGCCCTCGTTGCGGCCGATGAAGGCGAGGGCGCGGAATTGCGGCATGGAAAGCTCAGGCGTGCGCTGGCGGCGCACCTCCGCTCGCATCGCGCGCATGATCAAGGGCACGACTTCGAGGAGTTCTGCGGCACAGCTTTGCGAGGTGGGGGTCATTGCTTTGCTTCACCAATAGTTTCATCGTCGAACTATTTCGCAAGGCCGCATTCGTGCCCGGCGCAGCCGAACTTTCTTTGACAGCCCCGCCCTGCGGCCCCTAGCCTCGCGCGCTCCATTTATGAAACGCGTCATCGCCACCTCCGAAGCTCCCGCCGCCGTCGGCCCCTATTCACAAGCCATCGCCCTCGGCAATCTGCTCTTCTGCGCCGGCCAGATTCCCCTCGATCCGGCCACGGGAGATTTCGTCGGCGAAGGAGACATCACCGCCCAGGCGGAACGCGTCTGCCAGAACATCGCGGGCGTTTTGAAAGCGAACGACATGACTTTCACCAACGTGGTCAAGACGACCGTCTTCCTCACCGACCTCGCGAACTTCGCGGCAATGAACGCGGTGTATTCCAAATACTTTCGCGAGCCTTTCCCGGCCCGCTCGACCATCCAGGTCGCTGGCCTGCCGCGCGGCGCCGCGGTGGAAATCGAAGTCATCGCCGCGGCCTGAGCATGATCGCCTCCGAACTGCTCGAACTTTTCCGCTCCACCAACGCACTGCTCGACGGTCACTTCGTCCTGCGCAGCGGCTTGCATTCGCGCCAGTACTTTCAATGCGCGCTGCTGCTCCAGCACACGCAGATCGCCGCGCGCGTCTGCGGCGCGCTCGCGGACAAGCTGCACGACGTCGCAGCCGAACGCGTGATCTCGCCGGCGCTCGGCGGCATCATCGTCGGCCATGAAGTGGCCCGTGCGCTCGGCAAGCCGCACATTTTCGTCGAGAAGGAAGACGGCAAGCTGGTCCTGCGGCGCGGCTTTGAAATCAAGGCTGGCAGCCGCTTCATCGTCGCCGAGGATGTGGTGACGCGCGGCGGGCGCGTGCAGGAAACGATCGACATTGTACGGGCCCATGGCGGCACGGTCGCGGCGGTGGCGGCGATTGTGGATCGCAGCGGCGGAAATCTACCGGACTTCGGCTGCCCGTTCGTCGCACTCACCCAGCTCGACGTGGAGGCATTCGAAGCCGACCAGCTCCCCGCCGATCTCGCCGCCCTCCCGCTCACCAAACCGGGCAGCAAGTAAATTTCTCTCCGCGGTCCTTCTGAGCGGAGTGGCGTCGCGGACGCAGGTGGCGGCGATGTGGCTGGTGATTGGCCGGGAATCTTCGACTGCGTTCCGTCCCACCTGCGCCCGCACGGAACTCCGCTCAGAAAATGACTCGCGTTTTGAGGGAGTATTCCGGCCTCCCGCGGCGCTTGATCTTGCCGCAGAGCGCGCCAAGACTGCGCGCATGAACTCCCCGGTCCCCTTCCGCATCAGCCGCCGCCGTTTCCTCCAGACCGCCTCCGCGTCTTTCGCGCTCTCCACCCTCGGCGCGTCCGGCGTCGATCTCGTGAACCAGAAGCCCAAACGCGTCGGACTCATCGGCGCAGGCTGGTATGGGAAGAGCGACCTGTGGCGGCTGATGCAGGTCGCTCCGGTCGAGGTCGTTTCGATGTGCGACCCGGACAAAAACATGCTCGCGAGCGCGGTGGAGATTCACGGCCAGCGAGCGAAAGGCAAACCCGCGCCGCAGCTTTTCAAAGACTATCGCGAGATGCTCAAGGCGGAGAAGCTCGACCTCGTGATCATCGGTTCGCCCGACCACTGGCACGCGTTGCAGGCCATCGCGGCGATCGAAGCGGGCGCGGATGTCTATTTGCAGAAGCCGATCAGCGTCGATGTGCTCGAAGGCGAAGCGATCCTCGCCGCGGCGCGGAAACACCACCGCGTGGTGCAAATCGGCACGCAGCGCAAAAGCACACCGCACCTGATCGACGCGAAGAAGCAGATCATCGACGCCGGGCTGCTCGGCAAGATCGGCCACGTCGATATGTGCTGCTACTTCCACATGCGGGCGGATGGCAACCCGCCAGTCGAGCCGGTGCCGGAGTTTCTCGACTACGAACTATGGACCGGCCCCGCCCCGCTGCGGCCCTACGACGGGCTGCCGCATCGCCGCTGGTGGCGCACTTTTACCGAATACGGCAACGGCATCATGGGCGACATGTGCGTCCACATGTTCGACACCGCCCGCTGGATGCTCAGCCTCGGCTGGCCGAAGCGCATCTCGTCGCACGGCGGCATCTTCGTCCAGAAGGACGGCAAATCGAACATCCCGGACACCCAGAGCGCGGTGTTTGAATACGACAGTTTTAACTGCAACTGGCAGCATCGCTCCTGGGGCGTGGCGCCTGATCCCGACTATCCGTGGGCGCTGTTCATCCACGGCGAAAAGGGCGTGCTCAAGGCGAGCACCAACCGTGCGGTTTTCCTCCCGCACGACAAGAAGGCGCAGCCGATCCACTTCGAGTGCCTGTTTGAGAAGGAAAAATTCCCCGAGGACGTGGGCGAAAAGGACATCGAACTCAACGCCGCCCCCGCCACCCGCCGCCACATGCTCGACTGGCTCGCCGCCATCGAAAAGCGCAGCAAGCCGATCGCCGATGTCGAGGAAGGCCACATCTCCACCGCGAGCTGCCTGCTGGCCAATGTCGCAATGAAGCTCGGCCGCCCGCTCAGCTACGACCCCGCGCAGCGCCTCATCCCCGGCGACGCCGAAGCCACCAAATTGCTGCGCCGCGAATATCGCGCGCCGTGGAAACATCCCGGCCTCGCGTAGGAACAAGGCGGTTGCGGCAATTCGTGGTCAGGCGCTTGGGTCATTGCGATTCTTTCGTTCCTTCGCCTGAGTTTTGCGTGCCGCGTGCTTCGCGGCAATTGACGAGCCGCCGGAACCAAAACACCCTCCTCCGCATCCGCTCACACCCGCGACGCTGCCGACCATACGGTGCGAGCACTCATCTTTTTTTCCACCACCTGCCCAAAATGAAACCACACTCCTGCTTTGCCCTCCTGCTTCTCGGCTGCACGCAAGCCCTTGCCGCGGATTGGCCAAATTTCCGCGGACCGAATCACAACGGTATTTCCACCGAAAAGAACTGGCGGAGCGAGTGGACGGCGGATGGTCCGCCCGTCGCGTGGAAGGCGGAAGTCGGGCTGGGCTTTTCTTCGATCGTCGCGGCCCATGGCCGGGCGGCCACCATCGGCCACGCGAATGGCAAGGACACGGTTTTCTGTTGGGACGCAGTGAGCGGCAAGGAACTGTGGAAGCACAGCTACGCGGCGGAACTCGGGGACAAATATTACGAAGGCGGGACCACGGGGACGCCGACCTTTGAAGGCGACCGACTCTACTGGCTGAGCCGCTGGGGCGACTTCTTTTGCTTTGAGGCCACGAGCGGGAAGATCGTGTGGCAGACGAATCTGGCGAAAGAAACCGAGGCGCCGATCCCGACGTGGGGTTACACCGGGGCGCCGCTCGTGCAGGGCGATTTGCTCGTGGTGAATGTCGGCGACGCGGGGGCGGCAGTGCAGAAAGCGACGGGCAAACTCGTCTGGAAATCGGCGGCGAAAGATTGCGGATATTCCACGCCCTTCCCGCTCAACCGCGGTGGCAAAGCGCTCGCGGTGCTGGCCAGTGCCGACAGCTATGTCGCGGTGGATGTGAAGACGGGCGCGGAGGCGTGGCGGCAGCGTTGGGTCACCCAGTACAACGTGAACGCGGCAGACCCGGTGATCAGCGGCGACCAAATGTTCATCTCGACCGGCTACGGCAAGGGCGGGGCGATTTTCCAACTCGGCACTGGTGCGCCGACGCAAGGCTGGAAAACCAAGGCGCTGCGCACGCAGATGAACGCTGCCGTCTTGCACGAAGGCCACCTCTACGGCGTCGATGGCGACACCACGGAAAAGGCGACGCTGAAGTGCCTCGACTTCGCCACGGGCAGGGAAGTGTGGGCCGAACCGGGCTTTGGCTCCGGCGGCGTGATCGTCGCCGACGGGAAGCTGATCGCGCTCAGTGCGATCGGGGAGTTGATGATCGCGCCGGCATCGACTGCGGGCTTCAAGCCAACAACGCGCGCTCAGGTGCTCGGACCGAAATGCTGGACCGCGCCGGTGTTTGCGAATGGTTTCATCTACTGCCGCAACTCCCGCGGCCAGATCGTCGCCCTGGATGCGCGCGCCAAATGACGCTTTCTCTCGCAGTCGAAGAACCCCGTCGCCTCACAAACGATGTCGCCGGCTATTCCACGGGATTCTTCGACTTCGTTACACTCCGCTCAGAATGACCCACGTTTTAATGATCTCCCCATGAACCGCCGCCGTTTCCTCCAGCACACCGCCCTCGCCAGCGCAGCTTTTGCCGCTGCGCCTTACATCCGCGCTGCGGAACCCAAAAAGCTCCGCACCGCGCTCATCGGGTCCGGCTGGTGGGGCAAAAACATTCTCAAGGAAGCGATGGCTTCGGGGCGTTGCCGGGTCGTCGCGCTGGCGGATGCGGATGCCAACGTGCTCGAAGTCTCGGGCGAGCAGGTCAATGACTTGAGCGGCGACACGCCGAAGCTGTATCGCGACTACCGCGAGTTGCTGGAAAAGGAAAAGCCGGACGTGGTGATCATCGCCACGCCGGATCACTGGCACGCGCTGAACACCATCGATTCGCTCAAAGCAGGCGCGCACGTCTTCGTGGAGAAGCCGACCGGGCACACGATCAACGAGAGCAAGGCGATGCTGAAGGCGGCGCGCGAAACCGGGCGCGTGGTGCAGGTCGGGCTGCATCGACGCATCGGGCCGCATCACGTCAGCGGAATGAAGTTTTTGCAATCGGGCGCGGTCGGCAACGTCGGCATGGTGCGGCTTTTCGCGCACAGCGCCGGCGCCGGTCCGGAAAAGCCGACGCCCAATGAACCGGCGCCGGATTCCATGGATTGGAACCTGTGGTGCGGTCCGGCGCCGCTGCGGCCGTTCAGCAAAAAGCTGCATCCCGGCGGCTGGCGCAACACGCTCGATTTCGCCAATGGGACGCTCGGCGACTGGGGCGTGCACTGGCTCGATCAAGTGCTGTGGTGGAGCGGTGAGGCGGGACCGAAGCGCGTCTTTTGCAGCGGTGGGCGGCCCGTCTTTGGCCCCGCCGTTTTGAATGAGAAGGAGCAGACCAGCGACGCGCCGGATCATCAGATCGCGACTTACGAGTTCGAGAAATTCACCTGCGTGTGGGAGCACCGGAAGTTCGGCGGTAATGACAGCGAGAAGCACAAGATCGGCGCATATTTTTACGGGACGAACGGCGTGCTGCACATCGGCTGGCGCGACGGCTGGACTTTCTATCCGACGGCCAAGGGCGGCAAAGTGGAGCACGAGGATTCGCAGCTCCAGGAGCCCGACGGGCACAATCTCACGCTGCTCTGGGCGGACTTCCTCGCCGCGATCGACCAACGCCAGGCGCCGACCGCCGGGATCGAACTCGCGCACCGTGCGTCCATCATGCCGCTGCTCGGGATGATTTCGTGGCGCACTGGACGCAGCCTCAATTGGAATCCCGTCACCGAGCAAATGATCGGCGACCCCGAAGCGGGCAAGCTCCTGAGCCGGCCGTATCGCGCGCCCTGGATTTATCCCGAAGTCAGCTAAGCCTCATCGCGTCGAGAAGGCGTGGATCGTCCTGGAACGAAAAGTCTCGCCCGGTCGGAGCACGGTGCTGGGAAACTCCGGGCGATTGGGCGAATCGGGAAAGTGCTGCGTCTCCAGGCAGAGCCCGGCGTGCGCACCGTAAATCTCGCCGCCTCTTCCGGCGACGTCTCTCAAACCGTTTGCGGTGTAAAGCTGCACGCCTGGCTCGGTGGTCAGGACGCGCATGGTGCGCCCGCTGGCCGGGTCGGACAACTCGGCCGCGGGAGCCAGCATTCCGGGCGTGAGAGTATCGACGACGAAATTGTGGTCGTAGCCCCCGGGCTGGCCCTCGCCCTTGAGCGCCGCGAGGTCGCGACCCACGAGTTTTGCTTTCAGGAAATCCAGCGGCGTGCCGGCGACGGCACGCAGTTCGCCAGTCGGGATGAGCCCGCGGTCGGGCACCGTGTAACGCGAGGCTAAGAGCCGCAGCTCGTGGCCGAGCACGTCGCCCGTGCCAGCGAGATTCCAATAGGCGTGATTGGTGAGGTTCAAGACCGTCGGTCGGTCGGTCGTCGCCTCGTAGTCCAGGCGCAGTTCATTCTGATCGGTGAGCGTATAAGTCACGGCGACTTCCAGTTTTCCAGGGTAGCCCTCCTCGCCATCCGGCGACGTGTAGCTGAGACGGACCGCGTTCGTCCCCTTCGGTTCGGCTTTCCAATTCCGTTTATCGAAACCACGCACCCCACCGTGGAGATGATTCGGCCCGTTATTCGTCGCCAGCGTGAAGGTCCGCCCATCGAGCGTAAACCGCCCTTTGGCGATGCGATTGGCATAGCGCCCGGCGATGCAGCCAAAGCACGGATGCGGCTGGGCGTAACGCTCCAAGTCATCGAAGCCGAGCGTCACATCCGCGAGTTTTCCGGCCCGATCCGGCACGGACATCTCGACGAGCGTCGCGCCCCAGGTCAGCACTCGGGCGCGCAGACCGTGCGCGTTCGTGATCGCAAAGACCTCGACCGTCTCGCCCGCCTGGCTGGTAAAGGCGGCGGCCCGCTGCACTTCCCCGCGAGCCACTCCCGCAGCGAAGAACAAACAGGAGGCGAGAGCGATCAGAAGGGGGACGGGGATGTTCATGACGGGAAAGGCGGGCGGGGAAAACGACGCCCGATCATCTCAGCAGAACCCGCCGGGCTTTGGCGAGACGAACTCCGGCCTGCGTGCCGAGGGTCGCCGAACATTCCCCGAAGCCCGGCTTGCGCCCCCTGCCCTCCCGTCTTATGTCTAACGCCCCTAAAATCCGTCCACATGATTAACTGGATCCTCAAAAAGATCATCGGCTCGAAAAATACGCGTCTCGTGAAGAGCCTGCGATCGACCATCGCGCGCATCAATGAGCTGGAAGTCGAATTCCAGAAGCTGAGCGACGACCAGCTCCGGGCGAAGACGGCGATGTGGCAGGAGCGGCTCGCGAAGATCGAGGACGAGAACGAGCAGCAGGTGGTGCTCAATGAGATTTTGCCGGAGGCGTTTGCGGCGGTGAAGAATGCCGCGCGCCGCATGACGGAACGGCAGATGACGTTCAACGTGTGCGACCAGCCGTACACCTGGAACATGATCCATTTCGATGTGCAGCTCATCGGCGGCATCTGTCTGCACCGCGGGATGATCGCGGAAATGGCCACGGGCGAAGGCAAGACGCTGGTCGCCACGCTGCCGCTCTATCTGAATGCGCTCACCGGCAAGGGGGCGCATCTCGTAACGACCAACGATTACCTCGCCCGTCGCGATGGCGAGACGATGGGACAGCTCTACGGCTTCCTCGGGCTCAAGACCGGCATCATTCAGCACGACCAATATCCGACCGAACGCCGCGAGCAGTATTACTGCGACATCAGCTATGGCATGAACTCGGAGTTCGGCTTCGACTACCTGCGCGACAACGGCATGGCTGCCTCGAAAGACCAGCAGGTGCAGCGCGGCTACCACTTTGCCATCGTGGACGAGGTGGACTCGATCCTCATCGATGAGGCGCGCACGCCGCTCATCATCAGCGGCCCGGCTACGGTCTCGACGCATCAATACGACAAATTCAAGCCGCTGGTCGATCAGCTCGTGATGAAGCAGACGATGCTCTGCAACCGGCTCGTCTCCGAGGCGGAAGAGCTTTTCAAGCAAGGGAAGACCGAGGATGCGGGACGCCTGTTGGTGAAAGTGAAGCTCGGCCAGCCGCGCAACAAAGGCTTGCTGCGCATGATGGAGGATCACGAACGGCGCCGCGTCATCGACAAGACAGAGCTGTCCTACCACGGCGATACCAAGAAGGAGGAATACTTCGCCCTCAAGGAAGAGCTGTTCTTCGTCATGGATGAACGGGCCCACGAAGCGGACTTGAGCGAGCAGGGCCGCGCCTACATGAACCCGGAGGATCCCGATGCATTCGTGTTGCCCGACTTGATGACGCAGTTTGCCGAGATCGACCAGACCCCCGGCCTGAGCGACGCGGAAAAGATCGAGGAGAAGCAGAAGCGTCAGGCTTTCTGCGATCATCAATCCGAACGGATTCATAACATCTCCCAGCTCCTCCGCGCCTACTGTTTGTTTGAGAAGGACGTGCAGTACGTCGTGGAGGAAGGAAAGGTCGTGATCGTGGATGAATTCACGGGCCGCAAGATGACCGGGCGTCGCTGGAGCGACGGCCTGCACCAGGCGGTCGAAGCCAAGGAAGGCGTGAACATCGACCGCGAGACGCAGACGCTGGCGACGATCACCATCCAAAATTACTTCCGCCTGTACTACAAACTCGCAGGCATGACCGGCACCGCCGAAACGGAGGCAAACGAGTTCAGCGACGTTTACAAACTCGACGTTGCCGTCATTCCGACCAACCAACCTTGCATCCGCAAGGACATGAACGACTTCATCTACAAGACGCGCCGCGAGAAGTTCAACGCGGTGGTCAAGGAGATCACCGCCGCGCATGCCAAACAGCAACCGGTGCTCGTCGGCACGGTGAGTGTCGAAGCAAGCGAAGTGCTTAGCCGCATGCTCAAGCGTGAGAAGATCCCGCATGCTGTCTTGAATGCGAAGTATCACCTCCAGGAAGCCGAGATCATCTCCCGTGCCGGCCAGCCGGGCAGCGTGACCATCTCGACCAACATGGCGGGCCGCGGCACCGATATTAAGCTCGGCCCCGGCGTGACTGCGGTCGGCGGACTCTATGTTATCGGCACCGAACGCCACGAATCGCGCCGCATCGACCGCCAGCTCCGCGGACGTTGCGCTCGCCAGGGCGATCCGGGTTTGTCGCGATTCTACGTCAGCTTCGAGGACGACCTCATGCGGAATTTCGGCGCCGCGGATCGCATGACGAAGATGATGGAACGCTTCGGTCTCGAGGAAGGCCAGGAACTCGAACATCCATGGCTGAACAAGTCGGTCGAGACGGCGCAGAAGCGCGTCGAGCAGCGCAATTACATGCAGCGTAAGCGCTCGCTCGACTTCGACGACGTCATGAACAAGCAGCGGGAAGTCGTCTATAGCCTCCGCAATGACGCGATCAACTCCGATGATCCGCGTCCCCTGCTTTATGAAATAATCGACGAGGCCGTGCCCGCGAAAGTCCTGCAGTTCCTGCCGGAGGACGGCCAGGATCACAACCCCGACGGACTGCTCCACTGGGTCAATGTCACCTTCCCCATGGGCCTGACCGCCGAAGCCGCCGCCCTCGATAAAAAGACACCGCCGCAGGTCAGCGAGTTCCTGCTCGAGCGGATCAAGAAAAGCTATGAGTTGAAATGCGCGCACGAACCTGCGGAGGCCGTGCGTTATCTCGAACGGAACATCGTCCTCAATGCCATTGACCGGCTCTGGCAGGAGCATCTCTACGCCACCGACTCGTTGCGCGAAGCCGTCTATCTTCGCGCCTATGGGCAAAAGGATCCGCTCATCGAGTACAAGACCGAGGCCTACGACATGTTCATCGAGTTGATGGCGAACATCAAAGGCGAGGTGCTGCACAACCTCTTCCGCTCGACCTCGAACCTCGAAGCCTTTGGGGCGTTCCTGCAAAACCTCCCGCAATTCCTCATTAGCTCCGACGAAACCGGCGCGCAGCAAACACAGGCGAGCGGCGCCACTCGCCCGGTCGGTGTCCGCCCGAGTCCTCCCACCAGCGACACGCGGGCGCTCGAACCGAACGGTGCTTCCGAACCTTCGCTCGACGATGCCCTGGCTTCCCGGACACAACCCGTCCGGGACGTCAACAAGATCGGTCGCAACGACCCGTGTCCCTGTGGCAGCGGGAAGAAATACAAGAACTGCTGCGGCCGCAACGCCTGAGGTCTGGCGCTGGTGAATTCGCTAGCTGCGTGCGGCCGAATCTGCACAACGATGCCAATCCAGGCCATTCTTGGTTTTCAACTTGCGGGTAGTTAGTTAGCGAACGAAAGTCCGCCCATGCCTAACCCAAATCCCCGACTCGAAAGCCTCAAAGCCATGCTTGGTCTCGAAGAGCAACGCATTGCCTTGCAGGACCAGCTCGATGCACTGCACCAGCAACTCTCTGCGCTTAAGGACCGACTCTTCGACGCCCCCACCACCGGATCAGCCAAAGTTGGCGCGAAAGCTCCCGTCAAAGTCACGGGTGGAAGCAAAGGCCGCAGCAAGCGCGGCGCTTTGAAGGAACAGATTCTTGCGGCCCTCTCCGGTGCGGGCGATGGGGGCGTGCGGGTCACCGAACTGGCCAGCGTCCTCGGCACCAAGGCGGCTAACATTTACGCTTGGTTTCATAGCACCGGGAAAAAGATTCCCGGCCTGATCAAAGACTCCGGCGGTCATTATCGACTGAAGGGCGGCGCGCCATCCGCCAAGTCGGCGACTCCGGCAGCGAAATCGTCGGCACCCGCCAACGCTTCGGCAAAGGCCAGGCCTCAGAAGGGCAAGCCCAAAGGCGCGAAGCGTGGTGAACTTTCCGAAAATATCATCCGCGCGCTCGGAGCGGCGGGTGACAAGGGCTTGAAAATCAAGGAGCTGGCAGACCAGGTGGAAGCCAACTATCGAAACGTTTCGGTTTGGTTTGTCACCACGGGGAAGAAGTTTCCGAAAGTAAAAAAGGTCGGTCCCGCCCATTACAAACTCGCCGCCTAACTAAACAACCAATCTCACCTCACGGGGGCGCCATCTCTGATGGTGCCCCCTTTTTGTTTAGCAAATATACGGCTCCGGCAGCTTGAAGGCGTCTTTGATAAGATGGAAGGCCGGCTGGTCTCCGGCGATGACGATCTCGACGATATCGAAGCGAAACGGGATGTCGGGATGGTCGAGCAGCCGCAGCCAGGCGAGCGCACCGCGGGCGATGAGCTTCTGCTTGTCGCGTGTCACCGCTTCGCCCGGCGCGCCGAAAGCCAGGCTGCGCCGGGTCTTCACCTCGACGAAGGCGAGGGTGTCGCAGGTCTTGTCGCGGCAGACGAGGTCCACTTCGCCGCCGTGCGGCGCGCGGAAGTTGCGATAAAGGATCCGATATTGCTGCCCGCGCAGATAGCGCGCGGCCAGTCGCTCCCCCTCCCGACCCAGCCAGTGGTCAGCGTTGGCGTCGCCGTCAGCGGGCGGCCTGCCGGACGGGAAGAAAAGATCGGCGATGAATCGGGCAAGGCCCATGCGCTTGGAGCTTAGCAAGATGCAGCGCGGTGCCATAGCCTTTATGCCGCGCAAATTCATAACCCGGATGCTGCGCGTCCATCCCGACCATCAACCGGTCCCGCGTGACCTTGGCAATGACGCTCGCCGCGGCGATGCTGAAGCTCAGCCCATCTCCGCCCACGAGCGCCGTCTGGGCGATCGGGAAAGGCCGGACCGGCAGGCCATCGATGAGGACATGATCGGGCGGAGACGGCAGCGCCGCCACGGCACGACGCATCGCTTCGTGGGTGGCGCGCAGGATGTTCAGTCGGTCAATTTCCTCACTCTCGACCATCGCCAACGCCCAGCAGATACGGGCATCCCCGGTGAGTTCGTCGTAGAGTTGGTCGCGCATCCGCGCGGTCAGCCTCTTGGAATCGTTGAGCACCGAATGCTTGAAGGAGTCGGGTAACACAACAGCCACCGCAACGACGGGGCCGGCCAGTGGCCCACGACCCGCTTCATCGATTCCCGCGACCCGCGAACAGCCGCCCTTCCGCAGGGCGCGTTCGTGATGAAGGCCACAGGGCATCGCCGACTATTGCGAGGCGCTTTCCGACGACGCTGAGGATAACCCCGAGAACAGGGGCTACTTCGCGCCCGTGACCGTTTTCTCGCGAACCGCCATGGCGCTCTTGCCCTTGCGATCGCGGAGATAGTTCAGCTTTGCACGGCGCGCCGTGCCGGCGGTCTCGACTTCCACCTTGGAAATGCGCGGCGAATGCAGCGGGAACACCCGCTCGACACCCTCGCCGTAGCTGATACGGCGCACCGTGAAGCTCGCATTGATGTCGCGGCCCTTGCGACCGATGACGATCCCGGTGAAAATCTGCACGCGTTCCTTTTCCCCTTCCTTGACGATGGTATGCACGCGCACGCTGTCGCCCACCTTGAAGGGTTTCATGTCCTTCTTGAGTTGTTCCTGGTTGATTTTGTCGATGAGGTTGGGCATGGCGTGGACTCCGGTATGGTGGGTGAAAAAGGGACGGGAGTAATACCTTGATTCCCGCGTGGCGCAACCCAATTTTCACGCCCGCCCGCACCCACCATCATGGACGACCTCATCGATCTTCACAGCGACCAATACTTCATGGGCGAAGCCTTGCGCCAGGCCCGGCGCGCGTGGGAACAGGAGGAGGTACCCGTCGGCGCCGTCGTCGTCCATCAGGGGCGGATCATCGCGCGGGCTTGCAATCAGGTCGAGACGCTCAAGGACGCGACCGCTCACGCCGAGATGCTGGCCATCACCCAGGCGGAGAGCGTGATCGGCGACTGGCGGCTCACGGAATGCGAGCTCTACGTGACCAAGGAACCCTGCCCGATGTGCGCGGGCGCGCTCGTCCACGTCCGCATGAAGCGCGTCATTTTCGGCTGCCCCTCGGCGAAGGACGGCGCGGGCGGCAGTCTTCTCCAGCTCCTCCAGCACCCGCGGCTCAATCACCGCTGCGACCTCACCAGCGGCGTCCGCCACGACGAATGCGCGGCGATGCTCCAGGCCTTCTTCCGGGAAAGGCGCACGCCGTAGCCCCCGATCATCACCGTCCAGTGGAGGAGAGTTGCGCTCGGAGCAGCGCCGGGATTGAATGGGTGTGATGTCCTGTCACTCACCCCAGATCCATCGCCACCTCGCCGAGGCGGCGCGCCGCCAACCGTGACGACGCCGAAGAAACCAGTCGGAAAAATGAGCTGGCTGGACTACGCCTTGGGCGTGGCTTCGCGGGCGGCGAAGAAAACCATCGGCGAGATGCGGACGGAATATCAGGCCGGTCGCGAGGGACGACCCTCGCCGAAGCCGGCGGAACATCCGGCGGTGAGACCGGGGCAGCGTCCGGCCGGACCGGCATGGTGGGAAGTCCTCCGGGTGCCGCGCGGGGCGTCGCTCCGGGAGGCCGCGGCCGCGTATCGCGAGCTGATCCAGAAGAATCATCCCGACAAAGTGGCGCATCTCTCGGACTTGATCCGGCGGGTGGCGGACGAAGAAACGCGGCGGATCAATGCCGCCTACGCCGAAGCGCAGCGGGTGCTGGGTGGTCGTGGGACGGGGCGCTAACGCGGCCGGGCTTGCGAGCGAGGCGGGTTCCATTGCTCTCCCTGGCGAGAATACGGAATCGCCCCACGGAGCCGCGCACGCCCCCTGCTTTCCATCGGGTATGGAACAAATCAATAGCACCAGACTGCTGATCCTCCTCTTCTTCCTGCTCACCGCCGCGGAAGCGGTGCTCTGGCAGTATTTCACGCGGGGCCACTGAATCCGCAACGCGGCCCAGACACGACGCGCGGACGCCCGGCCATAATTTCGTCATCAGCGGGAACGACGAATAAGCGGCGGCGCGTCAAATATTTCACCGCGGGCCAGCGGGCCGCACACACCCCGTCGCACAACCGTCAAAGCGCGCCGCGGCGAAGATTGTTCACTATGAAACTCAACACCCTGGCAGACCTCCTGCATCACGAACTCAAGGACCTCTACAGCGCGGAAACGCAGCTCGTGAAGGCCCTGCCGAAAATGGCCAAAGCGGCCAGCAACGAAGAATTGAAAGCGGGCTTTGAGGAACACCTCGAACAGACCAAAGGCCACGTGCGACGGCTCGAAGAGAGCGCCGGGATTCTCGGCGTGAAGCTCGGCGGCCACAAGTGCAAGGCCATGGAAGGCCTGATCGAGGAAGGCTCGGAGCTGATCTCGGAGGAGGCGGAACCATCCGTCCGCGATGCGGGGCTGATCGGCGCCGCCCAGCGCGTCGAGCATTACGAGATGGCGGGCTATGGAACCGCCCGCGCGCTCGCGCTGACGCTCGGCCACGAAGACGTGGCGGAGTTGCTCGGCGAGACGCTGGAGGAGGAGAAGGAAACCGACGCCAAGCTCACCGATCTGGCTGAAACCGTCGTCGTGCCCAGCGCCCCTCTTGGCAATTAATCCTCCGCTTTTCCAAACCAATCGACCCGTGAAACGCGGGCTGCCGAAAAAATCGCGCAGCCCGCGTTTCCGGCTTTTAAGGGCAGAAAGCCCTGGCGCCCGGTTTCAATGAATCTCAGCCGCGTCGGCGCTGCGGACGCGGTTGTTGAAAAAGTGTCGCGATGGCCGGTGAAAACCTTTGCGCCTGCCACAGCCCCAAAGTTGCGTCGGGGAGAGAATGAGGATCGTCGGGCTCGGCGATGAAGCGGTGCGCCAGCGCGCCGCCCATTCTGACGCAAGGTTTATTCGCCGGGGTTGGGGGATGGACGGACGTGAATGAATTCGCCGCTACAGGATCAGCATGCAGTCGCCATAGCTGTAAAAGCGGTAGCGTTGCGCGATGGCTTCGGCGTAGGCGCGGAGGACGAACTCGCGCCCGGCGAGCGCGCTGACGAGCATGAGCAGCGTGCTCTCGGGCAAATGGAAATTGGTCAGCAGCGCATCGACGGCGCGCGGCTGATAGGGCGGATGAATGAAGATGTCGGTGCTGCCTTGTTGCGCGGTGAAAGGGCGCCCGCAGGATTCGAGGACGCGGGCGCTCGTCGTTCCGACGGCAACGAGACGCGGTGCCGCGTTCAGCGCGGCGGCGGCGGTTTCGCCGATGGCAAAGCGCTCGGAGTGCATGCGGTGTTCGCGCAGATCGTCCACGAGAACGGATCGAAAAGTCCCGACGCCGACGTGCAACGTGAGGAAGGTATGCGGAATGCGGGCGAGAATTTCCGGGGTGAAATGCAGGCCGGCAGTGGGCGCGGCCACGGCGCCGCGTTCGCGGGCGAAGACGGTCTGGTAGCGTTCGCTGTCGGCGGGTTCCACCTGGCGATCGAAGTAGGGCGGGATCGGCAATTCGCCCGCGGCGTCGAGATCGACGGGACCGTCAAACTCGATGATGCGCTCCCCCTCCGGCTCGATGCCGATGACCAAGCCCGCGATTCCGCGAATGTGGACCGTCGCGCCGAGCCGCATCTTGCGCCCTGGCTTCACGAGACTCTTCCAGACGTTTTCGCGGACCATTTCGAGAAAGAGAAACTCGATGCGGCCATCGTCCGAGAAGACGCGTGCGGGAATGACCCGAGTGTCATTTAGCACCACGAGATCATCCGCGCGGAGGAAGGTCGGAAAATCGCGGAAGTGCCGGTGCTCGAGACGTTCGCCGTCTCGGTGCAAAACCATCATCCGCGAGTCCTCGCGGCGCGGGAGCGGGTGCCGGGCGATCAGTTCGTCGGGCAGCGCGTAGCCGTAATCGGCGGTGCGCAGGCTCACGCTTTTGGCGCGGGCTTGCTCGCCGCGCCGAAGACGCGCATGAGTTCGCAGCGTTGCGCGGCTTGGATGACAAGGTCGGCGACGCGACGCTTCAACCGCCGGGCGCGCAGGGCAAACGACCCGAGCAGCAGGGCGTAAAGCACCCACCACACGGTGTTGCTGTGGGGCGTGAAAGCCACCCGGTAAAGCAATGCGGTGAGGATGATCGCATTGATCAGGATGGTCGTGGCGACGGCATTGTATTGGAGCCGCACGCGGGTCAGGCATTTCGGGCCACCGTGGTATTCGGTGACGGTGCGGACGGCGATGCTCCAGAATTTATTGCCGTAGATCTGGAGATCCCAATCCTTCCAACCGGTGTCGCTCGAATAGTTCCAGCCTTCATCTTCCAGAAGCTGAAAAATTTCCGTGAGCAACCGCTCGCGTCCCTGGCCGGTCTCGTTCCAGAAATCGAGTTCCCGAATCCCTCCGCGATGGCTCGCCGCGGGCAACCCCTTCTCGGGCCGCGCGATGACGCGCGTGGGCGTGACCTTGTATTTCAGCCAGGTGAAGTAACGCGACCAGCCGCGGCCGAGCGGTTGCATGAAGGCGAGGAAGGCGACGAGCAGACGCGCGGGAATGGTGTCGAACTTCGACTCGATGCGCGCGTGGATCATGTAGCTCAGTGCGACCAGGAAGGTGCCGAAGAACATCAGCAGCGGCACCATGCGGATCTTCTCCAGCGGCCAGCCGAGCACCGCAATAAAAGCGGTGAGCACGACCCACTCGACGCTCGAAAGATACGCGGCCAGCTCGCTCTGCGGCGTCGGGTAAATCGACTGGAAAAGCCCGTGACCAAAGACGCCGTGGTAGATGACGGGTTTGTTAAAAAGCCAGGTGAAGCGCGGCGCACCGTAGATCTGACCTTTCCACTTCGCCGTGCCGGTCGGGCCGAAAAAGATGAGGTGCTTGAAGCGCAGCATCGACTCCGCTTCGCCATAACCTTCCTGCTGCGTGCGAAAGGCTTTGAGCGTGAAGCGCCGGTAGTGCCAGACGATGGCGCTCGGCGAGAAGGCGATCACGCCGCCATTGGTCTGGAGGCGCCAGCAGAAGTCCACGTCGTCGCCCGCCTTGCGATATTCGGTGTCGAAACCGCCCACGCTTTCAAAGGCCGCGCGGTGGAAGGCCATGTTGCAACCGGGGATGTGCTCGGCCACGACATCGGTAAGCAGCACGTGGCTCGGCCCGCCGGGCGCCGCGGAGACGGCGGCCTGAATCCAGTTCACCGCGGGCGGCGAGATATTCGGACCGCCGACGCCGACGTAATCGCCGCTCAGCAATGTGCCGACCATGTAATAGAGCCAGTCGGGATCGGCCATGCAGTCGCTGTCGGTGTAGGCGAAAATCTCGCCGGTGGCGGCGTGCGCCCCGGCATTGCGCGCGTAGCTCAGGCCCATGTTGGGCTGCACTATCCAAAGGAGGTCGGGCAAGACACCGCCGCCGGAGTGAGCTTCGACGCGCGCCTCGTGATGCTGGCCGCGCACCTTCGCGGCGGTCTCCGCGTCCTTCGCCACCGCCGGCACCCGCGCGCGGCGCTGGTCCAGCCACTCCTTCACGATGGCCTGCGAATCATCGTTCGAGCCGTCATCGACGAGCACGATTTCCCCGCCGGGATACGTCACCTCGTCGAGCGAGCGCAGGCAGTCGCCAAGTGTCTTGCCGCCGTTGTAGCTGCACACGATCACGCTCACCCGCGGGTAGCGTTCGATCTTCACCCGCTGGGTCATCGAGCTTTCTCCGAAGAGGTATTGCTGGAGCGCGTGGAAGGCTTTCTTCGGCTGCCGGTCGCGCGTCACGAGGCCAAACGCCCAATCAGTGATTTCGCTCCCGCCGGTGAACCATTCGTCGGTCCAGGCGAAAAAGATTGTCCCCGCCGCCCCGCCGCGAACGACGCTTTCCAGATGCCACGAAAGCACGGCCGCCTGTTCTTCCTCGGGTTTGCGGATCGTATCGAGGCCGAACTCACCGAAGATTAGCGGCTTGTCCTCGGCGAGATTTTGCAGCCGTGCGAGATACTTTTCGAAGTCGCGCTGGCGCTCGAGATAGACGTTATAGGAAACAAAATCGACGTTGCTCGGCAGCAGGTATTCCGTGGGCGGATAACTCGCGTAGCTGAAGAGCGGGCGCGGGTCGGCTTCGCGGGCGATGCGGATGAGCTTCTCGACAAACTCGATGACCCGCCGCGCGCCGAGCCATCGCACCATCGCGTAGGGAATTTCGTTGCCCACGTAGTATCCGAAGATCGCCTCGTGGCCTTTGTTTTTCGCCACGCCGTCACGGATCGTCCGCTCGATCAGCCGGCGCATCTTCGGCTGATTGAGAAACTCGACGTGCTCGGCCCACGGGATCGAGATGAGGACGCGCAGCCGGAACTCGCGCGCCAGATCGAGGAACCAGCGCGGAGGGATGTGATAGACGCGCAGCAGATTGATCCCAAGCTCCTGCATGAGCGTGAAATCCTTCCGGGCTTTCTCCGGGTCGCCGACAAAATCGCCCGCCGCGTCCGGCGCGAACGGCCCGTAGGTCACGCCCTTCACGAACCACTTGCGGTCCCCATCGAAAAAAAACTTGGCACGAACACGGATGGCTTCGAGCGGGGCGATGGTGGCGGGCGGAGCGCTGGGCGCGAGGACTTCGGGCATGGAAAGAGGGCCTTTCTTACTGCCCCGCCGCGTGCTCGGCAAGCGGCGGGCGTTTCGCGCTTCCGTCGCGGGGCGGGCGCAGGGCAAGCTCCGGCGCATGCCGCCCATTCTCGCCGTCCGCGATCTCACCATCCAGCGGGGCGACACGCGCATCCTCGATGGCCTCTCGTGGACGGTGCAACGCGGGGAGCACTGGGTCATCCTCGGCGCGAACGGCTCGGGGAAAACCTCGCTGCTCAGCGCGCTCACTGGCTACCTCACGCCGACCAGCGGCGATGTCACCGTGCTCGGCCAGACCTTCGGCGAGAGCGACTGGCGGGAGTTGCGGAAACACATCGGGCTCGTCAGTTCCAGCGTCCGCCAGATGATGGCCGATCACGAACCGGCGCTGACCACGGTGGTCAGCGGCAAATACGCGATGATTGATTATTGGGGACGAATCCAATCGGCCGATCGCACCGTGGCCATGCGCCTTCTCAAGCAAGTCGAGGCCGCGCATCTCGCCGACCGCCGCTGGGAAGTACTCAGTCAGGGTGAACGCCAGCGCGTGCTGATCGGCCGCGCGCTTATGGCGAAGCCGCGCCTGCTCATTCTCGATGAACCTTGCGCCGGACTCGACCCGGTGGCGCGGGAACATTTCCTCGACTTCCTCCAGCGTCTCGGCGGGCGGCGGGGCGCACCCGCGCTCATCTTCGTCACGCATCATGTGGAGGAAATCGTGCCCGTCTTCACCCACACACTGCTCCTCCGCGCGGGCCGGGTGCTGGCTGCGGGCACAAAGCGCGCCGTGCTCACCTCGGCGCAACTCAGCGCGACCTTCGATGCCCCGCTGCGACTTCGGCCCCGAGAAGAGCGCTACGCGCTGCACCCGGCTTCCCATTCGCTCCGCGTCCGCTAGCTTGTCCTTCGTGATCCCCCGCCCCTTCCTCCACTGCGCTGCCGCGTTGCTTTTGCTGGGCAGCGCATCCGGGCGCGGCGCCGAGGCCGCGCCCGCAGTCGATCCGGTGGTCGTCGATGCGCCGACGGAAGCGGTGATCAACGGCGCGCTCCGCTTCCTCGCCGCGCAGCAGCAGACCAACGGCTCGTGGACCGCGCAGGGTCGCAAGGGAGATCATCCGGTGGCGATGACGGGTTATGTGCTGATGTGTTTTATGGCCGCGGGCAATCTGCCGGAGGAAGGCGACTATGCGCGGCAGGTCAATGCCGGCATGCAATTCCTCCTCGATTCGCTCCAGCCGGACGGCACCTACCGCGGAGTCGATGGCAGCAAATACATGTACAATCACGGCATTGCCACGCTCGCGCTCGCCGAACTCCACGGCCAGACGCGTTCCCCAGCGATGCGTCCGAAGCTGGAGCGCGCGATCAAGCTCATCGTCTCGACGCAAAGCGAGCGCGGGGACAACCGCGGCGGCTGGCGCTACCGGCCCTTTCCGGGTGACGCGGATATTTCCGTCACCGTCATGCAAGTCGTCGCCCTGCGCGCGGCCAAAAATGGCGGGATCGACGTGCCCCAGCAGACGATCGACGACGCCATCGACTACGTGCGGCGCTGCAAGGCCGGCGGCAACGGCGGCTTCAGCTACCAGGCCGGGCGCGGCCCGGACGGCTTCGCCCGCACCGCCGCCGCGATCTATTCGCTGCAAGTCTGCGGGCAGTACGACGACCCGCTCGTGGCCGGCGGTTCGGAATACCTTTTCGACAAAAACAAACCCGGCGGCCAATGGTGGACCTACGGCTGTAACTACGCCGCGCCTGCGCAATACATGATCGGCGGCGCGACTTGGAAACGCTGGTACGGGCTGATGAGGGACGAACTGCTGCGCACCGTGCGGCGCGACGGCGAGCAGTGCCACTGGGACGGCGAGGTCGGGCCCGTGTATTGCACGGCGGCCCACGTCACGATCCTCGCGATGCCCTGGCACTACATCCCGCTCTACCAGCGCTGACGCCCGATGCGCTGGCTTCTTTTCGCGATCGTTGCACTGCTCGCCAGCGGTCCGCTCCGGGCCGGTTCCGTCGAACCGTTTGGGGGCGAAGTGATGACGGGCAAAGTGGAGTTGGAATTTGGGGGCATTCTTTTTCGGGCCGAGCAAAACGGGACGGCGGTGAAGATGGATTTCAACAACCTCTATCGCGTGCAGTTCAAAGACCCGGCGGCCGACGAGTTCAGCCCCGGCGTGGTGCTGCGCGATGGCTCGCGGTTGACCGCCCCGTTCGGTCCATTGAGCGAACCGGCCATCGCATTCCCGAAGCGCAATCTCGCCATCCCGTCGGGAGAAATCGCCTGGATCATCTATCAGCGTTTTCCCGCGGCAATCGCCAGCAACGCGCCCGCCGGGCAGACGGGTGCACTGCTGCCGGGCGGCGATTTTTTCGCCGGCACCATCCGCGGCGCGGACGCCGAAGCGGTGAAGGTCTTCCACTCGATCTTCGGCTTGCGGAGACTGGAGGCCCGCCAGCGCGAAGTGCTCGCCGCCGTGCTCCGGGCGGCGCGTCCGCTGGCCGCGCAATATGAAATCCGCACCACTGACGGCGCGTTGTTCGGCGTGGAAAATTTTGGCCCCGAACGCACCGGCGTGACGCTCCGGCACGCGCTTTACGACGGTCTCAAGCTCGCCGCGGACGAAGTCGTCGAGATCCGCGCGGGGGCCAATCGCTGCCGGGTGCTGGCCACGCTGCCGCAATTGCGCGCCGAGCCACCCGACGGGATGCGCCTCGGACCGGAGGGCGCGCTCATCACCGACATCAACACCGTGGCGACGTGCGCGGTGCCACCGGGTTTCACGGAATTCGTCACCCGCGTCGCGCCCGGCGCTGGCCTGCCCGCGGGGCAGCGCATCGTCTTCACCATTTACGCCGACGGCAAACCCGTTGCCCGGACCACCCCGCTTGCGGCCGGCGATCCGGCGCAACCCCTGCGCGTCGCCTTGAACGCCGCCCGCGGTCTGACCTTCCGTGTCGAATCGGCCAGCGGCCCGGCGGCGGGCGGAAGCGGGCGCTGGATGCAGGCCTTTTTCCTTCGTCGTTAACCGGATCTCGCTGCCCAAGGGAAAAATCAGCATCGCCACTCCCCGGAGTGCAATTACCTTTCGCCGCATGTCGTCGCTGAAAATCCCTCTCGCCCATCTCTTCGGCATCCTGCTTCTCCTTGCCGCCGCGCAGGCCCAGGACGCGGACACCCCGCCCGCCGCGCCGGTGATGCGCGAGATCAGCCCCGGCATTTTCGAGATTGGGAAAATCCATCTCGATCAGAAAACGCGGACGGTGCGCTTCCCCGGCATGCTGAATATGAAGGATGGGATCATCGAATATCTCCTCGTCACCTCGCAGGGCAGCACCCACGAGAGCCTGCTCGTCAGCGACATTCAACCGAACGATCTCCACTTCGCCATGCTCCTCCTCGGGGCCAAGGGTTCGGGCGCCGCCAAGCTCGCGCCAGGCGAAGCACCGCCGGGCCAGATCGACGCGAAGTATCTGAAGACCGCGCCGAAATTGCAGGGCGATGCCGTGGCCATCTCGGTGCACTGGAAAGTCGATGGCGCGGACAAAGCGGGGCGGGTCGAGGACTGGATTCTCAACACGGAGAAAAAGAAACCGATGGAGCGCGGCCCCTGGACTTACAACGGCTCGATGTTTAACGACGGGATTTTCCTCGCCCAGATCGAGGGGGCCTTCGCCGCGCTCGTCACTTATCCCTCCGCCTTGATCAACAACCCGCGGCAGGGTAGCGATAACGATGCGATCTGGACGGTGAACGAAAAGGCCGTCCCGGCGGTCAAGACCCCGGTCGAAATCACCATTCAACTCCTGCCCGAAGCCCAACCGAAAGCCACCCCATGAAAACTTCGTTCCTTGTCCTTGCCGCCGCTGTCCTGAGCACGCCCGCCCTCTTCGCCGCTGAGCCCCCGGCGCGCGATGAAGCGAATGTCTCCCTGCGCAACGAAGTGCTGACCGCGATCAGCAAAGGACTCGCCTGGCTCCAGCAACAGCAGCAACCCAACGGCGCGCTGGCCAATCCGCTCAACCCCGCACCTTCCGCCGAACATCCCGCGCTCACCGCCCTGCCGCTCGTCGCCTTCCACTACGAACCGACCGGCAAAGGCGCGAAGGAATATGCGGAGACGCTGAAGAAGGGCTACGCCTTCCTCCGCACCCAGGTGCAGCCCGATGGCGGCATCTACGCGAAGGGCCTCTCGAACTACAACACCTCCGTCGCGCTGACCGCGCTGCTCAATAGCGGCGACCCAAAGGACGAGCCGATCCTGACCAACGCCCGCGCCTTCATCGTCGGCCAGCAGGCCAAAGGCATGACGAAGCCCGGCCTCGATGGCGGCTTCGGCTACGGCCCGACCGGCGCGAGCCCGAAGCGCATGCACCCCGATCTCGATAACACGCTCATCGCCCTCGAAGCACTGCGTGCTTACAACAAAGCGCGGCCCACGACCGAGATCGCCGCGGGGAAGGATCTCGACTGGCAGGCAGCCATCGACTTCATCAGCCGCACGCAAAATCTCCCGAGCCACAACAAGATGGAATGGGCGAGCGGCGACCCGGCGAACAAGGGCGGTTTCGTCTATTATCCCGGCTATAGCAACGCCGGCGAAATGGAGCTCGAGGGCGGCAAAAAAGCGCTGCGCAGCTACGGCTCGATGACCTATGGCGGCCTGCTCAGTTTCATCTACGCCGACTTGAAGAAGGATGACCCGCGCGTGGCCGCCGCCCTCGAATGGCTCGGCAAAAATTACACCCTCGAGGAAAACCCCGGCATGGGCCGCTCCGGGCTCTACTACTACTACCACCTGGCCGCCAAGGGCCTCGCCACGGCCAAGGTCAAAGAACTCCAGACCGCCGACGGCAAGAAGGTTAACTGGCAGCGCGACATCGCGCTCAAGCTCATCAATCTCCAAAAACCGGACGGCTCCTGGGTCAACGACACCGCGCGCTGGATGGAAACCGATCCGGTGCTCGTCACGACCTACGGCGTGCTCACGCTGGAGATCATCTACAACCAGCTCTGAGCGCGCTTCGGCAGGCCATTCGAGGAGCGCGACGCGGGTGATTTGCGTCGTCGTTCACAAACGCAACTGGCGTGACCCCGGCCCGGTGGTCAATGTCGGCGTCCACAACGCGCACGCGTTTGCCAGCATCGGCTGTGAAACGCACTTCGTCGTCGGTGGTGGCAACCCGTCGGAGACGGATGAAGACCTGCGCCGCTTTTATGGCCTTGAGCCGCACCCGCTACTCACCATCCATCGCATGCCGCGGCGGCGGATGTTTGGCGCGAATTCCAGCATGCCGATCTTCTGGCACGCCACGCGGATCATTCGCGAGCTGTCCGCGCGCGACGAAGTCATCGCCATCGCACGGGAGCCGAGCTTCCTCCCCTATCTCGCGTGGCTGGGACACAATCCGCGCCGGCACACGCTCTACGAGGCGCACAATTTCTTCGCGGACTTCAGTTGGCGCACCGATCGGATTCCTCTGCGCGACCGCCGCGAAAGCTGGCTGGAACAGATGTGCATCCCGCGGCTTTCCGGCGTCATCTCCATCGTCGCGCCGCAGGCCGAAATGTACACGCGGCGCTTCCCGAAAATCTCCGCTCTCCCCTTCCCGCTCGGCACCGAACCGCTCTCGCCCGGCGATCCCGAGGCCCGACGACGGGAGCGGCGCGCGGTTTATGTCGGCCACATGCACAGCTCGAAGGGCGTGAAAAACCTGATCGACGCGGTGTCGCCTGGCGAAGGTGCGTTGCGCGCGGCCTTTTGGGGCGGCGGCGCGGAACAGATGGCCAAGTATCAAACGCGTTTGCAGGCGAAGGGCATCGATCGCGTGGAGTTCGTCGCGTTTCGCCCGCCGGAGGAATTGCAGCGCGACCTCGCGACCCGCGCCAGCGTCGGCATCGTCGCGCTCCACGACACCTTCTACAACGCCCGGCTCACCTGCCCGGCCAAGGCGCTCGACTACCTCTCCCACGGGCTGCCGATTATCGCCAGCGACCTGCCGTCCAATCGCAGCGTCATCGGTGAAGGCGCGATCTACGTCCCGCCGAACGACACGCCCGCCCTGCGCGCCGCGCTCCTCGCGCTGCTCGACAATCCGGTCGAATACGCGCGCCGTTCCGCGCTCTCCTGGCAGCGCGCGCAGGAACTCGCGTGGCCCGAACGCGCCCGGCGGATCGTGGCGTGGGCGGGTGGGCTCGACGGGCGGTAAGCGGGTTCGCTCAACATTCGCGTCGTCATGCTGAGCGGAGTTCCGTGCGGGCGAAGGTGGCGCGGAACGAAGTCGAAGAGCCGCAGACCGCCGAAGGCAATCCAGTGGAGTTCCCCCGGTGATGCCACGGGATTCTTCGACTTCGTTACACTCCGCTCAGAATGACGGCGCGTTTTTTTAACGGTCCAGGCTCCCGCCGCTAAACACCGCACCTCTCACTTACCCAAAAAACGTGAAAAGAAGCGTTGCGGTGACGTCCGCCCTCTCCCGCTGGGTGAGTCACCCAAGGGACCGGGAACCCTTTTCTTTCGTGTCTTTTCGTGTGTTTCGTGGACCCGTCGCCGGATTTAGGCTTACCGCTCGAATGGCGCCGCCTCGACCGGCTTCCCGCAGAACAGGCAGCGCGGGCGATGCTTCGCCAGCACCCGCTGGCAGTGCGGACACGGCCGCGGCGGCGACTTCGCCTTGCGCCCGTCCAGCTTCCCGTCGGCGAGATCAATGTCCGCGATGCGCCGGATCAAATCCGCGTCCTGCAAATCCGTCTTCTCCTTCAAGATCGACCATAGCGCCTCGTTGATGAGCAGCAGCCGCTCGATGTCGAAACGCAGCGCTTCCACTTCCGTCTGCGCCTCCCGCGCGGCAGACCGCGCCCCGCGAGCCACCGGATCAGGACCGGGATTGACCGACGGTTGAAAGATCATGGCTGCACGGCGGCGGCTTCTTCCGCCGCACGCAGGGACTGCTCGAAGACCTCCTGCTTGAGCACGCCGACGAAAGGCAGATTCCGGTAGTGCTCCGCGTAGTCGAGGCCGTAGCCGATCACAAATTCGTTCTCGATCTCAAAGCCGACGAAATCCGCCTCCAGCTCCTCGGCGCGCGGACAGCGTTTGCTCAGCAGCACGCAGACGCGCACGCTCTTCGGTCGGGCCTCGTTCCGCAGCTTGGCACAGATCGCGTGCAGCGTGCGGCCGCTGTCGAGGATGTCATCCACGATCAGGACGTGACGGCCATCGATGTCTGGCATCGAGAGCTGGTCGAACGTGACCACGCCGCTGCTCTCGGTGCCGCCGTGGTAGCTGGAGACGCTCAGGCAATCGAGTTTCAGCGGCAGCGGAATGCGGCGGAGCAGATCGGCCGCGAAGATCAGCGAGCCATTGAGCACCGCGATCACCGTGAGATCATTGCCGGCGTAGAATTCGGTGAGGTCGCGCGCCAGCTCGTCGAGCCGCGAGAGGATCGTCTGTTCGTGGAAAAGAATGCGTTCAACGTCGTCGAGCATGCCGCTTTCTATGGGCGGCGCGGCAAGTCGTCGAGTGCCATGCTTTCCCTATTGCGCGGCCCGCGGGCGCTCGCTAAACCGGAAGCCCTCTCCACGCCAAACTCTCCATCCATCACCATGTCCTGCTACCATCCATCCATCGAAGGCGCCCAACACGGCGGCAAACCTCTCCCCGACTTCCTCGCCTACGCCCAGCGCAGCGGCGCCACCGGCGCGCAGCCCAGCAACTATCACCTCCAGGGCGGCAAGCTCTTCAAGTCCGCCAAGGAAATCAAAGCGGCCTTTGAAAAAGCCGAACTCACCATCGACGGCGTGAGCGCGCACTGCCCGATCTGGGTCCACACCACCGCGTGGACCGGCTCCCCGACGATCCGCCCCTTCATCCCCGCCGATGTCGCCAAAAAATCTGTCGGTGAAATCGAGAAATGGGCGGAGAACTACTGCCTCAAGCTCCTCGACCTCGTCGCTGACCTCGGCCTCAAAGTGCTCCCGATGTTCTGGGGCAACGCCTTCGGCTGGGAAGTGGCCACCGGTTATCCGTGGGGCTTCTGGGCTGGGCCGGGCTACGATCTCATCGCGGAGGGCAAGGAGCGCTTCGTCAAGAAAACCAAAAAAATCCGCGACCACGCCCGCAAGCTCGGCATCAAGCTCTGCCATGAAATCCACCCCGGCACCGCCGCCGCCACTGCCGAGGATTTCCTGACCCTCGTCGATATCACTGATGACGACGAAACCATGGCCGTGAACGCCGATCCTTCGCACTGCTGGGAAGGCGAAACTTGGGAGACCCGCTTCCTGATGGTGGGCGAATACATCCACGCCGCGCATGTGAAAAACTTCGTCATCCGCAAAGACTTTCCGCTGCGCTGCATGGAGTCGAACTGGCAGGACCGCGCGATGCAGTTCACCGACCTGCCGAGCGGCGACCTGAACATGAACCGCTACGTCGAGCTCCTGCTCATGGTCGGCTACCCCTCGCGCTACTGCCAGCTCCACGGCACCAAGACCGCGCCGCTCGTGGTCGAAGCCGAGAGCGCCCACCGCGACCTCGACACCACGAGCGCAAACGGCATCGCCTACGTCCGCGACCACCTTCTCATCACGCCCGCCGCGGGCAGTTTTGAGGACGGCATGGGCGCGTAACGCTCTTCCGTTCCTTCGCAACACGGGCCGCGTCGCAAGGCGCGGCCCGTCGCGTTTTGGCCTACGCCACGCTCTTCGCCGACGCGGGCTTCTTGGCCTTTAGGAGCGGGAGGATCTTCTCCACCGCGGCCTCCGAGGTCAGGCCGTGCTTTTTGCGGAGGATGTCCACGCCACCGTGCTCGATAAATTGATCGGGCCAGCCGATGCGGGCGACGGGCGTTTTGATCCCGGCGTCATTCAGGTGCTCGATGACGGCGCAGCCGAAGCCGTTGTGCAGGACGTGGTCTTCAAAGGTGCAAACGACCTCGGCACTGCGGGCGAAGAATTCGATGGTGCCGGTATCGAGCGGCTTGATCCAACGGGGATTGACCACGGCGGCACTGACGCCCTGGGCTTCGAGGAGGGCGGCGGTCTGCTCGGCCATCACGCACATTTGGCCGAGGCCGAAGAGGGCGACGCGCGCGGGCTGGGTGCTGCCGTGTTTGATCACTTCGCTTTTGCCGATCTCGAGGAGCTTGGGCTGGGCCTTCGGGATGGCGCCGATGCCGGCGCCGCGCGGGTAGCGGATGGCGATGGGGCCGCCGGTGTAGTGGGCCATCGTCCAGAGCATGTCCACGAATTCATCCTCGTCCTTGGGCGACATGTGGACGAGGCCGGGAACGTGGCGGAGGTAGCCGATGTCGAAGAGGCCGTGGTGCGTGGGGCCGTCGTCGCCGGAGAGGCCGCCGCGATCCATGCAGAGCGCGACGTTGAGATTTTGCAGCGCCATGTCGTGGATGATCATGTCGTAGGCTCGCTGCATGAAGGTGCTGTAGATGGCGAGGAAGGGCTTGAATCCTTGCACGGCGAGGCCACAGGCGAAGAGCGCGGCGTGTTCCTCGGCGATGCCGACGTCGTAATATTTGTCGGGATGAGCCGCGGCGAAATGGACGAGGCCGGTGCCGGTCGGCATGGCGCCGGTGATCGCGCAGATCTTGTTGTTGGTCTCCGCGAACTTGGCGAGGGTTTTGCCAAAGAGTTCGGAGTAAGTCGGGGAACCGGTGGTGGCGGTGGCGCCGGTGAGGGGCTCGAATTTGCCGAGGCCGTGGAACTTGTCGGGCTTCTCCAGCGCGGGCGGATAACCTTTGCCTTTGGTTGTGAGGATGTGGAGCAGGACGGGCTCGTTCTGGGTCTTGAGGAACTCGAAGGTCTTGATCAGGAGCGCGGTGTCGTGGCCGTCGATCGGGCCGTAATAGCGCAGGCCAAGATCCTCGAACATCACGCTCGGAAGAAGGACGTTCTTCACCCCAGCCTCGACCTTGTGAGCGATCTCCTTGGCAAATTTACCGCCGAGCATTTCGACGAACTGGGCGGCTTTGTCGTGGAGATGCGCGTAGGTCGGGTGGGTGGCGATTTTGTTGAAATAACCGGCGATGGCGCCGACGTTTTTCGCGATGGACCACTCGTTGTCGTTCAGCACCACGATGAATTTCTTCGTGGATTCCGCGACATTGTTCAGCGCCTCGTAGCTCACGCCGCAGGTGAAGGCGGCGTCGCCGGCAATGCAGACGACATGTTCATCGGCGCCGCGTTTATCACGACCGACGGCCATGCCGAGCGCGGCGCTGAGCGCGGTCCCCGCGTGGCCCGCGCCGTAGCAATCGTGCTCGCTCTCGGTGCGCAGGAGGAAGCCGTTGAGGCCCCCGTATTGCCGCATCGTGTCGAAGCGCTCGCGGCGCCCGGTAAAGAGCTTGTGGACGTAGCCCTGGTGCGAGACGTCGAAGACAAATTTGTCCTTCGGCGTGTCGAAGACGCGGTGCAGGGCGATGGTCAGTTCGACAACGCCGAGATTCGGCCCGAGATGGCCGCCGACCGACGTGGGGTTCTGGTCGGAGAGGACCCGCACGAGTTCATCGCGTACTTCCTGGGCGAGCCGCGGGAGGTCTTTTTCCGGCACGACTTTGATGTCGGCCGGCGAATTGATGGTCGGAAGAATCGGCTGGGGCATGTCTAGAAAAGGCTAACGTCTTCGCGCGGCGGAGTGGTCGCTTTTTTCTCCGGCTCAAACTCCTCGACCTGCGGCTCGCCCGCAGCATTGCGGGTGATGATCTCGATCCGCTGTTCGGCGGACTTGAGCTTCTCCTCGCAGACCTGGACGAGTTTGGTCCCCTCCTCGTAACGTTTGAGGAGATCTTCGAGCGGCAGCTTGTCGGACTCCATCTCCTCGACGATGCGCTCGAGGCGCTCCATCGCGGTTTCAAAAGTCTGTTCGCTGGCTTTGGGGACGGGTTGCTTGGTGGCCATCGGGGCAGTCATGATAAACGCGAATCCGAGCGCGGCTCAATCAGTCTTCGCGGTTCGTCCAGCGATCGCGGTCGGTGTAATAGATGCACTCGCCGTCGATGGGCAGCGGGGTGACGGCCTTGAGCGGGAAATCCTTGAGATTTGCCGTCCGCATAATGAATGGCGCCCAGTCCTTGTATTCCCCCTTCACGATCTCGGAGATGAACGGACGGTTGCCGGTGACCGGGGTGAGATAAAGCCCGACGACCTGACCCTTGAGCTGATTTTGATCATTCAGCGCGAGGAAGTCGCGAATCGACAGCGGCAGCCACAGACTCTTGCGATCGGCATACCACGCCACGGCCCACGGCATATCCGAAGCGATGATTTCCTGCTCGCGGGTCCACTGGGCGAGGATGGCGATGTAGGGCGGAACGTAGGGCGGCCACTGCACGCGCCCCGTCGGCGGGCCGACGAGCTGGAGGAATTGATTGAGAAAAGGGAACGCCGAAACGGCGTACAACAGGCCGAGAAAGCCGAGGCGGACCAGGCGGATGTTGATTTCCAGACGCGACCACATCACAAGGATGAAGGCCAGCCCGTAAAAGGTCATCAGCGGGGCAAACAGGATGTGGAGGTCGTTCGACTGGAGCAGCGCACTGTCGGGCATTCCAAAAACCGCCATCCCGAAAACCGCGAAGACCCACATCGAGACGATGCACCAGCGGAAGTGGGCCGTCTCCTGGCGTTTGAAGAGATGCAGGAGCGCGACGAAAAATATCGGGGCGAGGAGGATCCTGCCGAGGGAATCATACATGTTCCCCATCTGGCCAAGGATCTGCCCTTGGATCTTGGAGCGGAAAACCGTCGGCGAGACGCCGCCGAGCGGCAGTTCCATCGAGCGCATGACGGCCGTTTCCGTGCCCCGCACCTGATACAGCGCGGAATACCAGCCCAAGCCCACAGGACTACCGCAGACCTGATAGTTGCGAATCATCCACGGCACATAAAAGAGCAGGAAAATCCCCGCCATGATGGCGACGTCCCGCCCGCGTGGACGGAAATAGAAGAACGAGAAAAAGAGCACGCCGCCGAAGATCCAAATCGTCAACCCGTGCGCCAGCGCGAGCAACCCGAAGATTGCGGCGGTGCCCATCAGCCACGGCAGGGGCCGACCCTCGGGAGTGCGGGCCTCGATGGCGCGGATCAGCGTGTAAGCCGCGCAACTGAAAAGAAAAAGCAGCAGCATTTGCGGCAGACCGGAGATGGCGAAGTCCCAGAATTTCTGACAGAGCAGCAGCAATCCCGCACTCAACGCCGCCAGCCGTTCGTCAAAGAGCCGCCGGGCGATGAAGAAATTCACGACCACCGAAAACAGGAGAAAAAGCACCTGCACGATAGCGAGGAGCCGGTCGTACGAGTAAATGACGCTCTTCGTCGTCATCTCCGCCTCGTAGGTGTAGCGCTCGAAATATTCGACGCTCTTTGAAAGCGATTTCAGCCCTTCGTTGGCCGCATCCATCCCCATGAAAACGAGCGCGTTGATCCATGGATTGAGCGGGGCATGATAGGTGTCCGGCGTGCGTTCGATGGGGAAGGAACCCATCGCGCGCTCATACTGCCGGATCGCTGCCGGACGGATGACCTTGGTCGTGAACCCGTGCCCACGGGAAAGCTCGCGCGCGATCTGGGCCTGCTCCATGACTTTTTCATGGGCCAGACCTTTGAAGCCGTTGCCCTCCTTGAAAAACCAGAGGTAGTTCAAGAACGCGATGGCGCCGAGCACGACCAGCACCTTGAACCGCCAGACCCACCCGCCCTCCTCCAGTTTGTGGACAAATTGCTGAATTTTAGTTTCCGTCGCCATCTTCAGGGGATTTCAGTTCGTTGATTTTGCGGTGCAGAGTGCGCCGGCTGATGCCGAGCTTTTTCGCGGCTTGCGTGACATTGCCGCCGGTGTCTTCGAGCGCTTGAAGGATGAGACGGTGCTCGGTGTCGTGCAGATTGAAGCGGCTTCCCTTCACCGCGATGAACTTCGACGAGGCCAGCGCGCCGCCGCCGGTCGTGGCTTCGCGCACTTCCACGGGGATGTTGCGCAGGCCGATCTTCGTCCCGGTGGTCATGACGACACAGTTCTCGATCACGTTGCGCAGCTTGCGCACATTGCCCGGCCAGTCATAGCGGAGCAGCGCCTCCATCGCTTCGGAAGACATCTCGGGCACGGGTTTGCCGTTCTCTTCTGCAAAGGTCTTCAGGAACGCCTGAACAAGCAGCGGGATGTCCTCCTTGCGCTGGCGCAGCGGCGGCATCGTGATCTGCACCACACTCAGGCGGAAGAAAAGGTCGTCGCGGAATTTTCCTTCGCTGACCAGCTTGGCCAGATCCTTGTTCGTCGCCGCGACCAGCCGCACGTCCACCTTGATCGGCGCATTGCCGCCCACGCGCTCGAAGGATCGATCTTCGCCGAGGACGCGCAGCAGTTTCACCTGCGTGGCCGCGTCGATCTCGCCGATCTCATCGAGGAAAATGGTGCCGCCATTGGCTTGCTCGAACCGTCCCACGCGCCGCTCGACCGCGCCGGTGAAAGCGCCGCGTTCGTGGCCGAAGAGTTCACTTTCGAGCAATTGCGGCGAGAGCGCCGCACAATGCACGGTCACAAACTTCTGCTTGGGCCGCCCACTTAGCGCGTGGATGGCTTGGGCCGCCAGTTCCTTACCCGTCCCGCTCTCCCCCTCGACGAGCACCGTGGCCCGCGTCGGCGCGACCTGCTTGATCGTCTCGAAGACCTCGTGCATCGGCAGCGACTCGCCGATCAGCCGCTCGAGCCCGTAGCGCCGTTCGACCTGCTGTTTCAGTTCGACGACTTCCTTCTCCACTTTGCGACTGCGCAACGCGCGCTGGATGAGCAATTCCACGCGATCGATATTCAGCGGCTTGGTCACGAAATCGTACGCACCCCGTTTCATCGCCTCGACCGCCGCGTCCACGGAACCGTAAGCCGTCATCATGATCACGATGGGCGGATGCGGCAGCGCCAGCGCCTTCTCGACGAGCATCATCCCATCCTCCCCACCGAGCCGGAGATCGGTTAGCACGAGGTCCACCGTCTCACGTTCGAGCACCCCCAGCGCCCCGCCGATGTCGGCGGCGATATAGACCTCGAAGGTGTCCTCCAGCGAAGCACGGAGCCCTTCACGGGTGTGCTTTTCGTCGTCAACGATGAGGATGATGGGATTCACTTGGGGCGGGGAGCGAGTCTTCTAGCGACCCGCCCGCCCACTGGCAAGGCGGCGTCTGCACGATTCTCCCGGCACTCTGCGCGAGAAGATGGAACTCGGATGCCAGACCGCCGGGACAATGCCAGGCTGGCCGCACCGCGCAGTTAACGCGCCGACATCGCCACTACGCCGTTCAGCGCCAGGCTGACGACGATCAGCACGGTCCAAATCAGCATGATGTTCTTGATGCCCAGGCGGCCCGATTCCATCCAACCCCAGATGAAAGTGTAGATGCCGCAAAGGATGCCGAGGATGCCGTGCAGCACGCCCTTCTGCTGGAACAGCTTGATGACGACGAGGACGAAACAAACGAGGGAACCGAGGCCGACGATTTGGGCGAGTGTTTGCATGGGGTAGGCGGAGTGAGGTGTGGTGTGGAATGACTGACGCCTAAACGACTAGCGCGCGGAAACCCGCGGCGTCGAGCGCGAACCGCGCGAGCCAATAAATGACCAATCCGGCGAGCAATACTGGGACGAGCCAGGTCCGTTCCTCGATCCGCCGCACCACCGTCCGCACCCATTCCCCACCCCGCCCCGGCCACAACCCAGCCGCGAGAACGCCCAAAGTGAGGAGGAGCAAACCGCCGAAAGCGTGGAGATGCATCGCTTCCCGCGCCCCGCCGCGCAAGAGCAGCACCGCCGCGCGGCCCAGACCGCAACCTGGACACGGCAAGCCAGTCGCCTCATGAACCGGACAACGCCAGCCGCCCAGCGGCGTTGCGGCCAGTGCGACATGGATGACGCCGGCACCCACGATCCAGGCGCAGAGCACGGGCCTTTCGAGCAGCGAGGTCAGCAGCAGGCGGCGCGAAGGCTCGCCGCCCCCCTTCACGGCGTCCCCACCTCCAGCATGCGCGCCACCTGATTGTGCAGCGGGAGGCGGATGGTCAGGGTCAGGCTCTTCCCCTGGTCGCTGGCGAGATCGATCTCCCCGCCGTGCTCGCGCACGATGCGCCGCACGATGAGCAGCCCCAGCCCGCTGCCGCTGGCCTTCGTCGTAAAATACGGCTCGAAAATCTTGCTCATGTTTTCCGGCGAAATGCCGCCCCCTGTATCGGCAAAGCTGATCGTCACGAACGTGTCGTCCACATTCGTGCGGATGCGCAGCAAGCCGCCGCTCTTCATCGCCTGGAAGGCGTTCTTGATCACGTTGTAGAAGGCCTGCTTGAGCTGGTTGCGATCCACCTCGATGAGCGGCAAATCCTTCCGCAACTCGACTTCGACGAGGATGTTGCGGTCCTCGATTTCCGGCTGGAGAAAGTTCACCGCCTCCTGCACGAGCGCGTTCACATTCTCCAGGCGGGCTTGGAGCCGCGCCGGGCGGATCGCGCCGAGGAATTGCTGCACGATGGAATCCAGCCGCGTAATTTCCTCCCGCGCCACGCCGAGCGACTTCTGCAAATCCGCGCGCTGCGCCGCCGGCACCTTGCGCAGCTTCCGCTCCATGAGCTGGAGATGGATGTGCAGCGAATTGAGCGGATTGCCGATCTCGTGCGCCACGCCGGCGGCGAGCAGCGTGAGCGCGGTCAGCTTCTCGGACTGGATGGTCTCCTCGGTCGAACGGCGCGTCTCGGTGATGTCGCGCAATATCACCGCGTAGCCGACCATCTCGCGCTCCGGCGGCAGCGTGCGTTTGGTCGGCGGCGTGTCCAGGCTGAGCGGCACGACGTAGAAATTCAGGAACCGGTGCTGTGGATAAAAGACCTCCATATCCCGGCTGATCACCTCGCCCGACTCGACGAGTTTCTCCCAGGCCAGGCCGCGCAACTGACCGCTCAGCGGCTCCCCCATGCACTTCTCCCGCTCCAGCCCGAACAACTCGCACGCCGCGCGGTTCAGGTAGTTGATCCGCCCTTTGAGATCGGTCACGATCACGCCCTCGTGGATCGCGTTGAAGATCGTTTCCAGGAAACCTTTCTCATCCGCCAGCCGCAGCAAATAACCCTGCACCTCCTCCGGGCGCACCCGCCCGATGCGCTCGATGAGCTTGTCGAGAAAGCCGGAATTCATGCGGTGCGACCATAGCCAGTCGCCGTCACGAAACGCCATAGAAACTGCGCGCCCCTGGCAGCGCCCATCGCGATGCGCTAGCTTCCCACCATGAATCGCGGCCTCCCGATTGGCGAGTATCTCATTCAACGGCTCTCCGCACACGGCGTGCGGCATGTCTTTGGTATTCCGGGCGATTACGTCCTCGGCTTTTACGATCAGCTTCTGAAGAGCGCCCTCAAGACGATCGTGACTTGCGATGAGCAAGGGGCTGGCTTTGCCGCCGATGGCTATGCGCGGGTCAACGGGCTCGGCGTGGTCTGCATCACGTATTGCGTCGGCGGGCTGAAGGTCGTCAACCCGGTCGCCGGAGCCTTTGCGGAGAAGTCGCCAGTCGTGGTGATCAGCGGCGCGCCGGGGCTGAACGAGCGCGACATGAATCCCCTGCTCCATCACAAGGTGCGCGAGTTCGATACGCAGCGGCGCGTGTTCGAGGAAATCACCGTGGCCAATGCCGCGCTCGAAGATCCCGACACCGCGCTCAGCGAAATCGATCGCGTGCTCCACGCGGCGGTGCGCTACAAACGCCCGGTCTATCTCGAACTGCCGCGCGATCTCGTGTCCGTGCCGGGCCGTGCGGATCACCGGGCGCGCAATCTCCACGAGGCCAGCGATCCGCTCGTGCTCGCCGAGGCGCTGTCCGAAGCGACCGCACTGCTCAACGCCGCGCAGCAACCGGTGATCCTCGCCGATGTCGAAGTGCATCGCTTCGGCTTGCAGGACGACTTGCTCAAGCTCATCGAGAAAACCGGCATCCCGGTGGCCGCGACGATCCTCGGCAAGTCGGTCGTGGCCGAGGGTCACCCGCAGTATCTCGGCATCTACGAGGGCGCGATGGGGCGCGACGACGTGCGGGAATATGTCGAGAGCAGCGATTGCGTGCTGCTGCTCGGGGCGTTCATGACCGACATCAATCTGGGCGTCTTCACCGCCAAGCTCGACCCGGCCAAATCCATCTCTGCAAATAGCGAGCGACTGGCCATTCGCTATCACACCTTCGAAAATGTGCGCTTCAAGGACTTCTTCCGCGGCCTGCTCGCGGCGGACTTGCGCCGGCACGAACCGTCCGCGCACCCGCATCCGCCGCAGCCCCGCGAGTTTCTGCCCGGGCGGCGCAGCGAGAAGGTGACGATCGCCCGGCTCTTCGAGCGCGTGAACGAATACCTCGGCGACAACAGCATTGTCGTGGCGGATGTCGGCAACGCGCTCTTCGGTGCGGCCGACCTGCTCATTCGCAATCGCACGGAATTTCTCGGCCCGGCCTATTATGCGAGCATGGGCTTCGCCGTCCCCGCCGCGCTCGGTGCGCAGATGGCGCGGCCCGATTTGCGCCCGCTCGTCCTCGTCGGCGACGGGGCGTTTCAAATGACCGGCATGGAACTCTCGACGATCGCCCGTTACGGGCTGAACCCGGTGATCATCGTGCTCAACAATTTCGGCTACGGCACCGAGCGGCACATCCACGACGGCCCGTTCAACGACGTGCTCGCGTGGCAGTATCACAAGCTTCCCGAGTTTTTCGGCGTGGGTCGCGGATTTCTGGTCGAGACTGAAGAACAGCTCGACTCCGCGCTCGATGCCGCGACGAAGCACACCGAAAGCTACTGCCTGCTCGACGTGCATCTCGACCCGATGGACAAGAGCGCCGCGCTGGGCCGTCTCGCGGAACGCCTCGCCGAGCGGTTGGGGAAAAAGTAGGCGGGGCTTCCCAGCCCCGCAGAGTCAAGCGGGGCTGGGAAGCCCCGCCTACATTCGCTTCCCACCTCCGGGCACACAAAAGGGCGACGCCCGGGGGGACGTCGCCCTTGTTGGGGTTTCGGCGAATAGGGTTCGCCGAGGGAAAGCGCCTTACTCGGCGGGTTTGTCTTCGGCCTTATCGGCCTTCTTGGCGCGCGGCTTTTTGGCCGGCTTCTCGCCTTCAGCTTCCGGAGCAGCGACTTCGGCCTTGGCCTTCGCCGCCTTCTTCGCGGGCTTGGGCTCGGGCACGGCGGTCTCGACGGCCACGGGGGCGTCGGTCCACTCGATGAAGCACATTTCCGAAGCATCGCTCTGGCGCTGGCCGAGCTTGATGATGCGGGTGTAGCCGCCCTTGCGGTCGGCCGCGCGCGGCGCGATTTCCGCGAAGAGCTTGGTCACCGCTTCGTCCTGCCGAAGCACGGCTTTCGCGGTGCGGCGCGCATGGAGCGTGTTTTTCTTGCCGATGGTAACCAGCTTCTCGGCCAGCGGCTTCACCGCCTTGGCCTTGGCGAGCGTGGTCTTGATGCGATTGTGCTCGATCAGGCTGACCGCAAGGTTGGCGAGCAGCGACTTGCGATGCCCTTCCTTGAGACCGAGTTTGATCGTCTTACGTTGATGACGCATGGAATGTGGTAAGTGGGATTAGTTGACGGCGACGAGGCTCGCTTCGAGTCCCTGCGGATCGACGAGGCCGGACTCGAACTTCATGCCGAGCGACAGCCCAAGCTGCGTGAGCTTGTCCTTGATTTCGTTGAGCGACTTCTTGCCGAAGTTGCGGTACTTGAGCATCTCCGCCTCGGTCTTCTGCGCGAGCTGACCGACGCTGGTGATGTTGGCGTTGTTGAGGCAGTTCGCCGCGCGAACCGAGAGTTCGATCTCGTTCACGCTCATGTTCAGAAGCTTCTTCATCTTCTGGTTCTCCTGGCTCTGGGCCTGCGGAGTTTCGTCGAACTGCACGGCGTTTTCGTCGTAGGCGTAGAAGGGCTCGAAGTGCTTCTTGAGGATCGAGGAAGCCTGCACGAGCGCCTCTTCGGGCGTGATGCGGCCATCGGTCCAGATCTCGATTTCGAGCTTGTCGTAATCGGTGCGCTGACCGACGCGGGTGTTGCCCACGGCGTACTTCACGCGGGTCACCGGCGAGAAGATCGAGTCGATGGCGATCTGCCCAATCGGCTGGTCGGGATGTTTGTTCTCATCGCCCCGGGCGAAGCCGCGGCCGACCTTCACTTCGAGTTCCGCTTCAAACTTGGTCTTCTTGTCGAGCGTGCAGATGACGAGATCCTTGTTCAGCACTTCGCACTGTGCGGAATCCTGAATGTCTCCAGCGGTCACGGCGCCTTCCTTGTTCACGGAAATGGCGAGGTTGCGGATCTCGTGATCGTTGGCCTTGAACTTGATCTTCTTGAGATTGAGCACGATGTCGGTCACGTCTTCGACGACGTGGGGCAGGGTCTGGAACTCGTGGTTCGCGCCCGTGATTTTCACGGAGGTGATGGCTGCACCCTCGAGCGAGGAGAGCAGCACGCGGCGCAGCGAGTTGCCGACGGTATTGCCATAGCCAGCCTCGAAGGGCTCGGCGATGAACTTGGCGTAGTAATCTGTGCGGGAGTCCTCATCCTTGACGAGCGACTTCGGCATTTCGAAACGTCCTAAACGAACAGGCATGGTTTCAGTATCTTTCTATTTCACCGGGTTCCCCCTGGCGCGATAGCGGCGGATCATGAGGATTCGCCACTCAGGGACCAACGGTGCGTGTTTACTTAGTTACGCGCGTGGGGCGTGGAAGAAAGACGACCTTCCCAGCTTTGTAAACGAAAATCTTTGCTCGTGCCCAACGCGCCGCGCGCCAGCTAAGACAAGCTGCCGCGGATGATTGTCCCGGCAGGAAATCTCCCCGGCAATTCCACTTATGAAATCCCCCCTTGTCTGTCTCGTCGCCCTTGGCCTGTTTTCGTCCAGCGTCCTTCATGCGGACGATCCCGCGCCGCCGGAAGGTTTTCGCGCGATCTTCAACGGCAAGGATCTCGCCGGCTGGCACGGGCTGAATCCGCATTCCGTAGTGAAGCTGGCAGGCGAGAAGCGCGAGGCGAACCTGAAACAGCAGCGCGAGGAATTTCCGCAGCACTGGCGCGTGGAGAATGGCGAGTTGATCAATGCCGGCACCGGCCCTTACGCGACCACGGACGAAGAGTTCGGCGACATCGAATTGCTCATCGCATACAGGACCGTGGCGGGAGCGGACAGCGGCGTCTATCTGCGCGGCACGCCGCAGGTGCAGATCTGGGACGTGAATCAGGTCTTCGATCCCAAAAAGCCGGATCGCAAACCGCACCAGGGTTCCGGCGGACTCTTCAACAACACCCCGAAGACGCTGGGCCGCGATCCTTTCATGGTCGCCGACAAACCCTTCGGCGAATGGAACACGCTGCGCATCCGCCAGCTCGGCGCGCGGACTTGGGTGACGCTCAACAACCGCCTCGTGGTCGAAGGCGCCGTGATGGAAAACTATTGGGATAAATCGCAGCCGCTGCCGGCGAAGGGTCCGATCATGCTCCAGACGCACGGCGGCGAGATTCGCTGGCGGAACGTTTTCGTGCGCGAGATCGGGGCCGCTGAAGCGAAGGTGGAACTTGCCAAGACGCCCCTGCCCAACCCGACGGCATACGACGTCGCCTACGGCCCGCATCGCAAGCAGGTGATCCACTTCTGGAAAGCCGAGTCCGACAAACCCACGCCCGTGCTCCTCTTCATCCACGGCGGCGGCTGGATGGGCGGTGGGCGGATGAGCGGCTTGAGCGGGCTGCTGCCGGCCATGCTCAAAGCCGGCGTTTCCGTCGTCTCGGTCGAATATCGGTTCATCCCCGACGCCACTGCGGACGGCGTGGTGCCGCCGGTCAAAGGCCCGCTCCACGATGCCGCGCGCGCCCTGCAATTCGTCCGCAGCAAGGCCGCCGAGTGGAACATCGACAAGACCCACATCGCTGCTTCCGGCGGCTCCGCTGGTGCCTGCTCGTCGCTCTGGCTGGCCTTCCATCCCGATCTCGCCGATCCCAACAGCAGCGACCCCGTCGCCCGCGAGTCCACGCGACTCCTCTGCGCCGCGGTCGATGGCGCCCAGACCACCCTCGATCCGCAGCAGATGTTCGAGTGGACGCCGAACAGCAGCTACGGCGGCCACGCCTTCGGCTTCAAAGGCGACCCGGCAAAGAAACTCACCGCGTTCGCCGAATGCCTCGCCAACCGCGAAAAGATCCTCCCGTGGATCGCCGAGTATTCGCCCTACGCCCTGGTCACCTCGGACGATCCCCCCGTTTACCTGCGCTACGGCACCCCGCCCGCCCTCGGACAGGTGCAGAAAGACCCCACCCACACCTCAAATTTCGGCGTGAAACTACAGGAGCACTGCAAAGCGGCAGGCGTCGAATGCGAACTCGCCTATCCCGGCGCGGTCGGTGGCATCACCGCGAGCATTCAGGACTACCTCATCGACCGGCTGAAAGCGCCCTCGTCAAAAAACTAGCCCTCCCGTTCGTCGGGCGTCGTCCCAGTCATCAACGGCACCCTTCTGCGAAGGCAAACTCCCGCATCTCCCCAGATGAAAGCCATCACGCTATTGATCGCCTCCCAGGTTCTATTGGGCCTGGCCTCATGGTCTGCCGCCGAACCCATCGACCTCGGCTCACGCCGGGAATTGTTCGTCGATCGCCTGATCGTCGGGGAACTCAAAAACGCCTCGCTGGTCTTGCACAGCCCGCAACTGGCGGAGCCGCTGACCACTGGCGCTCGCCCGCAGGGACACTACGCGACGGTGTTGAAGGCGGAGGACAAGTTCCAGTTCTACTATCGGCGCGATCAGGACCCGAAGGTCACTTGGAAGACACACGGCATCGAAGCCTATCATGATGGTGAGGCCACGCTCTACGCCGAGAGCAAGGACGCGATTCACTGGACGCTGCCCAAGCTCGGGCTCTTCGAGCATCTTACCTTTCCCGAGGGCAACGTCGTGCTGATGCACGAGTTCCTCGTGAACCACAATTTCACGCCCTTCATCGACACGAAGCCCGGCGTGCCGGCGGATCAGAAATACAAGGCGCTGGGCGGGCTCGCCTTCCAGCCGCACCAGTCGGCGGTGCGCGACAAACGTGGTCCCGGCGGGCTGAAGGCGTTTGTTTCGCCCGACGGAATCCATTGGAAGAAGCTGCGCGACGAGCCCGTGATCCCGGAGGATTGGGGCAAATACTTCGACTCGCAGAACTACGCCTTCTGGAGCGAGAGCGAGCAGTGCTACGTGTGTTATTTCCGCCGCTTCATCAAAGGGATGCGCGGCATCGCCCGCACCACCTCGGTGGATTTCATCCACTGGACGCCGTTCGTCGAAATGCCGGCGAACCTGCCCAACGAACACCTCTACACGCCCTGCACCCAGCCCTACTTCCGCGCGCCGCACATCTACTTCGCCCTGCCGACGCGCTTCATGGACCGGCGCGGCGCAGCGACAGACATTCTGTTCATGACCACCCGCGGCGGGAGCCAATTTGACCGCGAGTTCACGCAGAGTTTCATCCGGCCCGGCCTCAGCAAAGACGGCTGGGCCAATCGCGCCAACTATGCCGCCATCGGCATTCATCAGACGAGCGACACCGAGTTGTCGATGTTCCTCACCGGCGGTCGCCGCTATACGCTGCGGCTGGATGGCTTCGTCTCGGTGAATGCGCCGCTCGCCGGCGGAGAATTCGTCACCAAGCCGGTCACGTTCACCGGCCAGCGACTGGAGATCAATTACGCGACCAGCGCGGCGGGTCAGATGCGCGTGGAACTCCAGGACGCCGACGGCCAGCCGCTGCCCGGCTTCGCCCTCGACGACTGCGAGCCGATCTGGGGCGATCACATCGCGCGCATCGTGAAGTGGAAAGGTGGCGCGAATGTCAGCGCGCACGCCGGCCAACCGGTGCGACTGCGGTTTGAGATGAGCGATGCGGATTTGTTTTCCCTTCGGTTCACCCCAGCCGCGGGCGTCACGGCAAAGCAATAAGCCGCTCCACTCGTGAAACCGATCATCCTCCTTTTATTGCTGGTCGTGCCTTTCAGCAGGCTCAGCGCCGCCGACCCTTTCCTCGTCGAGAATGGCCAGCCTCGCGCCGAAATCGTCATCGCCGGGAAACCGCCGCGCACCGTGCGGTTCGCCGCGCAGGATTTGCAGACCTACGTGAAGAAAATCACCGGCGCGCATCTGCCGATCGTCACCAAACCCAGCGGGCAGGCCGCGAAGATTTTCGTGGGCCGCAGCGAGCATACCGATGCGCGGAAGGTCACGGCGGCCGGGTTGAAGCACGGCGCTTACCGCATCGTGTCGGGTGACGATTGGCTCGCGCTCCTCGGCGACGATACGGAATTCACGCCCATCGAACCGTGGGCCAAAAACAACTCGGAACGAGGCGAGAATGGGAAGGTGCAGAGCGAGTGGGACAAAATCACGGGCGCGCTGTGGGGCGTGCCGAATGGCAGTCTCTACAAAAATCGCCTCACTGTGCCTGGGGACATCGGCCGACCGGATGATGCGGCAGGAAAAGTCGAGCCATGGCAGTTCTGGAGCGCCGATGAGCGCGGTTCGTTCAATGCGGTCGCCGGCTTTCTGCACCGGCTCGGGGTGCGCTGGTATCTGCCGGGTGAACTCGGCGAGGTCGTGCCAACGTTGAAGTCGATCCCGCTGCCGAAGGTGGATGAAACGGTGCGGCCGGATTTTGCACTGCGCGATTTCAGTTTCCGTTTCGGAACGAATGGCCTGGCGACCGCACTGTGGGCCATGCGGCTCGGCACGCGCGATCCGCTCAATTTCCAAGTGGCGCACGGCATGGCGGCGATGACGGGACGCAGCGCCACGTTCGCGGCGCATCCCGAGTGGTTCGCGCTCTACGGGGGCAAGCGGCACTTTGAGCCAGGCTATACCAAGAACCAGCTCTGCTACTCGAACGAGGAACTCTTCCAGGAAACCGTGCGCAACGTCCGGGCGCAGTTCGATCACTATCAGATGGAGGTGGTCTCCGTCATGCCGCCCGATGGCTACACCTCCATCTGCCAGTGCCAGCTCTGCGAAGGCAAGGACTCGCCCGAGCGCGACAGCTCGGGACTGCTCTCCGATTATGTGTGGGACTTCGTCAACCGTGTCGCGAAAGAAGTCCGCAAGACGCATCCGGACAAAAAAATCGCCAACTGCTCCTACGGCAGCTACGCCCTCCCGCCGCTGAAGATCGCGAAGCTGGAGCCGAACTTGCTCGTCGGCCTCGTCGGCGGTCGCGCTCCCCGATCCAACAAACCGGAGCAGCAGGCGGAAATCCGCCAGCGTCGCGAAGCCTGGATGGCGAAGACGGACAACCCCATCCTCATCTTCGAGAACTATCCCTTAACCGATCGCGGCTGGTATTTGCCCGCCTTCACCCCGCACTCGCTGGTCGAGAGCGTGAATGCCATCAAGGGCCATTCGCTCGGCGAAAGCATCACTCTGACCATCCCCGCGAATTTCACGAAGAGCGGCGCCGGCTTGAATCACTTCCTCCTCTATTTCACCGCGCGCAGTTATTGGGGCGGCGAGGAGCTCGATGGAGATGCGATGTTCCGCGAATACTGCCGTCTTTTCTACGGACCGGCGGAGCAGGAAATGCACACCTTCTTCACTTACTGCGAGCAGAACTGGCAGGAGATGGAGAAGGACAAAACGAAGGTGGATACCGTGCTCGCGCACTTCGCCCAGGCCCAGGCGAAAGCGGACGCGAACTCCGTCTATGGCCAGCGCATGGCCTTGCTGGATGACTTCCTCAAAGACCTCCGCAGCAAGGGCCAGCAGCTCGGCCGACAGCGCGGACCCGTGCCCCAGTTTCGCCTGGCCCGCGACGCCCCCGGCATCGTCATCGACGGCCAACTCGACGACGAGTTCTGGCAGAAATATCCCGCGCCCTTCGTCGGCGGCCTGCGCGAATTGCAGACCGGGGCGCGGCCCACCTTCGGCACCACCTTCAAGGCCGCCTGGGGCAAGGACGGCAGCCTCTACCTCGCCATCCGCTGCGACGAGCGCCCCGGCGAAAAGCCGAACATTGGCACAACGAAAAAGGACGACGCCGCGCTCTGGTATGGGGACGCGGTGGAGATCCTGATCGAGACCGAATCGCACTCCTACTACCAGATCGCGGTGAATCCTGCCGGTGCCGTCGTTGATCTGGATCGCTCTGCAGCGAAGGCCGCGTGGTTCAGTTGGGACTCGCGGGCGGAAGTCGCCACCCGCATCGAGGATGATCACTGGACCATCGAGATGCGCCTCCCGATCACCCAGGATGAAAACGATCCGCTGCATCAGGTCATCGGCCGCAAACCCTCGACCAGCCTGCCCTGGCACTTCAACGTCTGCCGCCAGCGCATCCGCGAGAATGGTCAGGAAGCGTCCGCCTACTCCCCGACCGGCCAGACGAACTTCCACGAAGTGATGAAGTTCGCGCGCTTCTACGAAGGCCGTTCGCATCAGTTCACGAACGCCGCACCCGATGCGGACTACCTCGAAGCCACGCGTCGCGCGGCCGACCTCGCGCGCCAAAGCAAGCGCCCCGAAGCCCTCGCCGCCTACACCGCGGCCGCCGAGGGTAAAATCACCGACTTCCAAAAATCCGCCGCGCTCGAACAAGCCGCCGCCACCGCCCGCGCCCTCCGCCAGATCGACCTCGCCGACCAACTCACCGCGCGCATCCCGATCGCCGCCGTGCAGAAAGCCGTGCAAATGCGCAGCCTGCTCGATCAGGCCAAGGCGCCGCAGGTCATTGCGCAATTTGGCAGCGAAGACATCAGCACCTGGCCGTTCTGGAAAGCGGGCGACGGTTACTACGCCCGCGGCCTCGCCTACGCGATCACCAAGGCCGGCCCGGAAGCCGAGGCCGACCTCACGCGCGCTCTGGAATGGACCGGCGACCCGCGCAGCCGCGACAGCATCCGCCAGACGCTCGCCAGCAACCGGGAGAACAATCTCGGCGACGACGCGGCCGCTTTATCCGCCTACCGCGCGATCATCGAACCCGCCGCTCAACTCAGCAGCGCCGAGCACTACACGGCCGTGCTCGGCATCGCCCGCCTGCTCACGAAACGCGGCCAGTTTGACGAGGCCGTGACCACGTTGCGCCGCGTGAAGACCGAACCACTCGGCGGAGTCTGGCGCGGCCACCTGCTCCTCGCGCTCGCCCGGACCCACCAGGCCGCCGGCCGCCCGGCGGAAGCACTGGCGGCCTACCAGGCGGTGCGCAGCGACCCCAGCATCGAAGCCGGGCAGCGCCAATCGGCGGAGGAGGCGATGGCAAAATTTCGCTCTCCTCCATAGACCCGGTCGGGCATGAAAATGCCTGCCGCTCGTTTCCCCCGCCATCCCGCGACCCGCATCTTCCCCCACCCCATGAACCTCCGCCCCATTATCCTCGCTGCCTGCGCCTTCACGTCGCTGGCCACCGCCGCCGATCTCAGCTTGCGGTGTGATAGCAAGTCCGGCGAGATCGTCCTCGAGTGACCACACCTCCCGCGCCCAGACCCATGAAACTCCTCGCCCTCTGCCTCGCGCTGGCTGGCCCGACGCTCCTCGCCGGGCCGCTCACGGTCTTCAGCAACGGCAAGATCGTCACCGTCGATGACGCCTTTTCCATCACCGATACAATGGCCGTGGAGGGCGAGCGCATCGTCGCACTCGGCGCGCCGGCCAAGGCGCTCGCGGCCGAGCGTGCGGACGCGCAGCGCGTGGATCTCGGCGGACGCATGGTCCTGCCGGGGCTGATGGATTCGCACGCTCATCCGGTCGGCGCGGCGACGATGGAGTTCGACCACCCGGTGCCGGATATCGAAGACATTCCCCAGCTCCTCGACTACATCGGCAGCCGGGCAAAAGCCCTGCCCGAAGGTGCGCTCATCGGGATCTCGCAGATCTTCATCACGCGGCTGAAGGAGCAGCGTTATCCCACGCGGGAAGAGCTGGATCGGGCGGCCCCGCAGCATCCCGTGCAGTTCAGCACCGGGCCGGACTCGATGCTGAATTCACGCGCGCTCCAGCTCGCGGGCATCGATCGGGATTTCAAGGTGCCGGCTGGCTCGACGGGCGTCGTCGTCTTCGATGCCCGCGGCGAACCGACCGGGCTGATGCACGCCTTCAGCCCGAAGATCAACGCGAAGACCATCCGCGCTCGACCGGACGCGGCGCAGACGCTGGAGCTGGTGAAGAAACTCTTCGCCGACTACAACCGCGTGGGCCTCACCACGATCGCCGACCGCGGGGCGAGCCAGGGCAACATCGAGGTGTATCAGGCGCTGCGCGACGCGCAGGCGCTCACCGTGCGCCTGCGCCTTTCGCACACCTTTTCGACCGGCAGCGTCTGGCGCACCACGGAGCTGGCGCTCGAGGAAATCATCCGGCACCCGCTGCGGAAACCGGACCCCATGCTCCAGATCATCGGCACGAAAATCTGGCTCGATGGCGGCATGCTCACCGGCAGCGCACTGATGCGCGAACCGTGGGGCGTGAGCCGCATCTACGGCATCACGGACCCGGACTACCGCGGCGTGCAACGCACCCCGAGCGAGCATCTCGCCAAGATGGTGCGCAAGGTCGCGGGGGCCGGGCTGCAATTCACCGCCCATAGCGTCGGCGACGGTGCCGTGCAGCTCCTGCTCGATGTTTACGACGAGGTGAACAAGGACACGCCGCTCCGCGACACCCGCCCCTGCATCACCCACGGCAATTTCATCGCGCCCGACAGCATCGCGCAGGCCGCGCGGCTCGGCGCGGTCATCGACCTCCAGCCGATCTGGTTTCACCTCGATGGCGCCACGCTGCTCCGGCAATTCGGCCACGAACGCATGAGCCGCTTCCAGCCGCTGCGCGCGTTGTTCGATGCGCGGGTGCCCGTCGGCGGCGGCAGCGATCACATGCAGAAGATCGGCAGCCTGCGTTCGATCAATCCCTACAACCCGTGGCTCGGCATGTGGATCGCGGTCGCGCGGCAATGCCGGTTTCAGGATGCGCCGCTGCACCTCGCGGGCGGGCTCACCCGCGAGGAAGCGATCCGGCTCTACACGAGCAACAACGCGAAGATCCTGTTTTTGGAGAAGGAGGCCGGGTCGCTCGAACCGGGCAAGCGCGCCGACTTCATCATCCTCGATCGCGATGTTTTGACCTGCCCGCTCGAAGACCTCAAGACCACCCAAGTGCGCGAGACCTGGCTGGATGGAAAACGAATCTGGGCAGCCGAACCAGGTCGCTAAAATGAATGAACCGAAATTTAAAAACAGCGAGTCAGGCGGCGCTCTGCGGAGTCGAAGAATGCCGCCACTCCCCTGCGACCTCGTCACCGCTCCCCCATCACCCGCCACCCAACACCCATGAAAACCCTCGCCTCCCTCGTCGCTCTCAATTTGATCATCCTGCCCCTCGGGCGCGCTGAACCCGTCCAACGCAACATCCCTTACGCCGAGCCGGCTCACGAGCGGCAGGTCCTCGACATCTACGCGCCCAGCGAGGCGAAAAAGCTGCCTGTGATTTTCTGGATTCATGGCGGCGGCTGGCAATCGGGCGACAAAACGAACGTGCAACTCAAGCCGCAGGTCTTCGTCGAAAAGGGATTCGTGTTCGTCTCCACGAACCACCGCCTGCTTCCCGCCGTGGAAATGGACGCGATCATTCGCGACGTCGCGAAGTCGCTCGGCTGGGTCCACAAACACATCGCTGAGCACGGCGGCGATCCGCAGCGCATCTACGTCATGGGCCATTCGTCCGGCGCGCAGCTCGCCGCGTTGCTCTGCACGGACGACCGCTATTTAAAGGCCGAGGGCGTGCCGTTTTCCGTGCTCAAAGGCTGTGTGCCTGTGGATGGCGACACCTACGACATCCCGGCGATCATCGAAACCGCGGAGACGCGCCGCCGCGTCCACGGGCAGCCGCAGGCCAAGTTTGGGCATCGCGAAAAGTTCGGCAACGATCCCGCGAAGCACAAAGACTTCTCCGCCGTGACGCATGTCGCGAAGGACAAAGGGATCCCGCCGTTTCTCATCCTCTACGTCGCCGATCATCCCGACAACAGCGCCCAGGCCCAACGGCTTGGCGCCGTGCTGAAAGAAGCCGGCATCCCGGCCACGGTCTTCGGCGCGAAGGAAACCAATCACACGAAGATCAATGCGAACCTCGGCACGCCCGACGATCCCTCGACCAAGGCGCTCTTCGATTTCGTCGCGCCGGCGCCGAAGAAGTGAAGCCGCGCCTGCTTCGGGCCCGGATACAGGCGTGGTCATCCTGAGCGGAGTTCCTCGTGGGCGAAGGAGGGGAGGAACGGAGTCGAAGGATCCCGTGAGTCCGAGCTTGGCGCACCGGATTGCCCCACCTCCGCCGCGCTGCTCTGCTCAGAATGACACGCTGGTTTTGATTTCCGGTCCATCGACGGACCCACCAACCACCAACCACCACGCATCGCGCATCGCGCATCGCGCATCGCGCATCGCTCCGCTCAGGATGACAGCGAATCGCAAACCCCGCTCCCTTGATCACCCCCAATTTTCCAACCTTCATCGGGTATTAACCGACGCCCCCCCATGAAACAAACCCTCCTAACCTTCACCACGATCGGCATCCTCACGGCTTGGATTTCCGCCGCCGACAAGGCACCTGCCTTGCGGGCCGGCGCCGCGGCGACCGACATCACCCCGAAGGAATTTCCGCTCAATATGCCCGGCGGCTTCAGCCCGAATCCCGCGCAGAGCGCGCACGATCCGCTGCACGCGCGCGCCATCGTGCTCGACGACGGCACGACTTCGCTGGTGATGGCGGTGGTCGATAGCCTCGGCGCCGGGCCGGACATTCTCGATGAAGCCAGGGAGATCGCCGCGCTGAAGACCGGCATCCCCAAGGACAAGATGCTCGTCAGCTCCACCCACAGCCACAGCGCCGCGCCGCTCAGCAGTCGCGAGGGTGTGCCCGCGCCCGTCGCCGCGTATCGCAAGGTCTTCGTCGAGGGGCTCGCCGACGCCATCATCCGCGCGCACGCCGCGCTCCGCCCTGCGGCCGTCGGCGCCGCCGCGCACCCGCTCCCCGAGGAAGTCTTCAACCGTCGCTGGTTCCTCAAGCCCGGCAAGATGCCGCTCAACCCCTACGGCAAACTCGATCAGGTGAAGATGAATCCCGGCACCAGCCCCGACGTGCTCGATCGCCCGGCCGGCCCGACCGACCCGGACATCACCATCCTCTCCGTGCAGGACGCGAAAAAGAAGCCGCTCGCCCTCTTCGCCAACTACTCGCTGCACTACGTCGGTGGCACCCCGCCCGCGCAAATCTCCGCCGACTACTTCGGCGAGTTCGCGCGTGTTTTCCCATCGCGCCTCCGTGGCGATGAGAGCTTCGTCGCCGTGATGAGCAACGGGACTTCCGGCGACATTAACAACATCCCTTTCGGCGTCACCCGCCCGCCGCGCGCGCCCTTCGAGCAATGCCGCATCGTCGCGCAGAAAGCCGCCGACACCGCGTGGTTCGCCCTGCGTAAAATCGAGCAGCACCGCACCGACGCCCGCCTCGGCATGATCGAGCGCAAGATCGCGCTGAAGTATCGCCGCCCCACCGACGAGCAGGTCGCCGAGGCGCGCGTCATCGCCGCGGTGAAAGACAAGGAGGTCATCGAGAAGATGCCGCGCCTTGCGCAGAACTATGCGCGCAACATGATCGGCGCCGCCGAGCGCACCGAGGAAACCCTCACCGTCACCCTCCAGGCCATCCGCATCGGCGACTTCGCCGTCTGCGGCGTCCCGTTCGAGACCTTCGTCGAGACCGGTCTCGACTTGAAAAAGCGCAGCCCTTTCCCGCAGACCATGGTCATCGGCCTGGCCAATGGCCGCCACGGTTACCTGCCCACGCTGGCGCAGCACCCGCTCGGGGGTTACGAGACGTGGCTCGGCACGAACCAAGTGCAGGAAGACGCTTCAGTCATCATCACGAACCACTTGCTCGAGATGCTCGCCGAATTGAAGAAGGTGGAATGACCCTCCACCTCTCCCCGTGAACCTCCGCTCCTTCCCCGCTGCATTCGCCCTGTGTGTCGGGCAGCTCTGCCTGACTCCGTCCGGTCACGCTGCCGACCTGCCGAAATCCGCCAGCGCGTTCATCGATTCGCACTGCATCGACTGCCACGATGCAGACAGTGCGCGCGCGGGCTTTCGCATTGATGTGCTCACCGCCGATTTCACGGCGGGGAACAATGCCGGCCTGTGGAAAGAAGTGATGGACCAGATCAACTCCGGCGCGATGCCGCCGAAGAAAAAGCCGCGCCCCAATGCGCAGGAGGCGTTCGAGGTGGCCTCGTGGGTCGCGCAACAACTGGACGAGACGACGAAAGCGGCCCAGGGCGCGGGCGGTCGGGTGCCGATGCGACGGATGAACCGCGTGGAGTATGCCAACACGGTGCGCGACCTGTTTTCGCTGGACGAAAATTTCGCGCGGCGCATCGAGAAGGAGCTGCCTGCGGACGGCCAGGTCGGCGGTTTCGACCGCGGCGCGGCGAGCCTTTTCATGGACGACGGACAGCTCGATCGCTACCTGGCCGTGGCCGACATGGTGCTCAACGAAGGGGTTTTCAACGAGAAGCCGGAGGTCAGGAAGCTGACGTGGAAGCCGGCGGAGGAAAAGTATAACGACATGGGCGTCACCTACAAGGACGCGTCAGGACAAGTCGTGGACGACAATCCCACGCCAGGCTTCGTGGCGACGCTGGCGGAACCGCTGAGCATGATTCCGCTCGATGGTTTTTTCCGGGACCGCAGGGCCAAGGAAAAGCGCCATGTGCCGCATGGGCCTTTCCCGTGGACCGTGAAAAATGACGGGATCGAATACCTTTCCGGCGGCAGCAACCATCGCAAGCCCGGTAATCTGCGCGGCGCATTCTACGCGTGGGATTGGGGGAATAAAGGCGTGGCCTGCGACGGCTGGTATCGCTTCCGCATCAAGGCAGGCGCCTTTGCCGGACGGGGAAAAGAGGCGCAAAAGGACGTGAAGCTGGTCGTGGAGTACTGCAGCGGCAGCCCCTTCGAGGTGGTGAAAAGCGCGGTGATCGACACTCCGCTCGACGCTCCGAAGGAATACGAGTTCCTGATGTATCTGGAGGCCGGTCCGCCCGGGTTCAAGCGCACCCTGCGCATCGGCTGGGACAATGGCGACAAGGAGGTCGTGATTACGAATCCAGAGTACAATGACATGCAGTATAAGCCGAATCGGATCAGCAGCGAGATTACCCGGGCCAAGGCCGACAAGAAATCGGCGGAGGAGATCGATGCTCTCAAAAAACAGCTCGATGAAGCCATCGCGGCCGCGCTGGAGAATCGCAAAACGTTCGAGGGTCCGATGTATGTCTTCGACCCGAAGGTCGATGTGGCCGATCGTCCGCGCATCTGGCTGGGCCAGGCGGAATGGGAGGGACCGATCGTCGATTGGCCGCCGCAAGCGCGCAAGACGCTCTTGTTCGCTGCCGGGGACCGCGAAGACGAAGGGTATCTGCGCGAGATTTTCGCGAAGTTTCTGCCGCTCGCGTACCGCCGGCAGGTCACGGCGGAGGAACTGGGTCGCGTGGTCGATTGGACATGGAAGACGAGAGACGAACGCGGGCTCTCTTTCACCAAGGCAGTGCGCGAGGGAGTGAAGAATGTCCTCAGTTCGCCGAAGTTTCTGTATCTCGGCAGCGAGGCCATGCCCACGCCGGCGACGGCGTCCGCGCCAGCCGGACCGCAGCCGGTGGATGGATGGCAGCTCGCCAGCCGGCTGTCGTATCTGCTCTGGGGCAGCGCGCCGGACGAAGCGCTGTATAGCCTGGCCGCGCAGGACAAGCTGCGCGATCCCACCGTGCTGCGGGCGCAGGTGAAGCGGATGCTCGCCGATCCGAAAGCACGGGAGTTCGTCCGCAACTTCGCGGGGCAATGGCTCAGCGTGCGCAATTTCGACAATGGCACTCCGCCGAACCGCGCCTTCTACAAGGATTACGACGATGCCCTGCGCGACAGTTCGAAGCGCGAGCCGCTCGAGTTTTTCCACGAGGTGCTCCAGCACGATGTGCCCGTCACCGCTTTCCTCGAAAGCGATTTCCTGGTCGTCAACGAACGCCTCGCCCGGCACTACGGCATCGAGGGCGTGGAAGGGGATGAGTTCCGCCGCGTGCCTGCGCCCGCCGATGACCGCCGCGGTGGAGTGCTCGGCATGGCGGGAATCCTGACGTATCTCGCCGACGGCACGCGCACGCTGCCCGTGCGCCGCGCGACATGGGTGCTCGACACGTTCTGGAACCAACCGGTGCCGCCGCCGCCGCCGAATGCCGGCGACCTGCCGGCCCTCAAGGACAAGAAACCGCGCACCGTCCGCGAGCGTCTCGACGAACATCGCCTCTCCGAAAACTGCGGGAGCTGCCACCGGCGGGTCGATCCCTTCGGCCTCGCCCTGGAAAACTACGACGCGACCGGCATGTGGCGCGACCGCCAGAATGGCGAAGGGATGCAGGGCGACAAACGTTCGCCCGAGCTGGATGTGAGCGGCACGCTGCCGGGCGGACGTGAATTCAAGACCATCCAGGAATTCAAAACCGCGCTGCTGGCCGAGAAGGAAAAGTTCGTGAAAGGCTTCACGGAAAAACTCCTCTGCTATGCGCTCGGTCGGCCCATCGGCTACGCGGATCATCTCACCGTGGATCAAATCACCGCCCACGCCGCGAAGCACGAATACCGGCTGCAAGAAATCATCCAGGCCACGGTCGCCAGCACCTTTTTCCAAACCGAGTAACTAACGCATCGCAGCCTCATGAACATCCAAACGAACAATTGGCGCATGGCCCGCCGCACCTTCCTCAAGGGCATTGGCGCGACGGTCGCGCTGCCCTGGCTCGAAGTGATGAGCGAGAATGCGAAATCCATCACCACCGCAGGCTCGATGGCGGCCAGTGAAATCCCGCGCCGCGCCATGTTCACGTATTGGGGATTAGGCGTGGAAATCACCGGATTCACACCGCCAGACACGGGGAAGAACTACACGCTGACGCCCTCGCTCGCGCCGCTCGCACCGTTCAAGGACGACTGCACCGTGCTGACGGAACTCACGTCCTTCACCGGCGGCCACGGCTCGTGCTGCTGCCTGCTCACCGGCGTCAACACGGTGCGCAACGCCAAGACGCTCATGTCGGTCGATCAGCAACTCGCCCTGCATCACGGCAGCGCGACGCGCTTTCCCTCGCTCGTGCTCGGCACGGTGCGCGAGACGGGCTTCGGCGGGCCGCTCCCGATGACGCTCTCGTGGAGCAAAAACCACACGCCCATCACGCCCGAGAACCGCCCCGAGGTGCTCTTTGAAAAACTCTTCGGCAGCGAGGACAACAAGACCGTGGCAGCGGCCAAACAGGCGATGGCGCAGCGGGCCAGCCTGCTCGACTCGATCAAGGAACAGGCCGCGGCGCTTCAGCGTCAGGTCGGCGCCGCCGACCGCGAGCGGCTGGATCAATATTTTGCCAGCATCCGCGACCTCGAGGAACGCATCAAGGTCGAGGGCGAATGGATCGACCGTCCCAAGCCCAAGGTGCCGCGCCCCGACTTCGGCCAGGGTTCCCCGCGCGACCGCATCGCTCGCGACGGCCGCGGCTACTCGGAATACACGCGGATGATGTTCGACATGATCGCGCTCGCCTTCGAGACCGACAGCACCCGCGCGGTGAGTCACATCCCCCGCACCGAGGGTGACGAAGCGAAGTGCTACGGCTTCCAAACCAATAGCCAATGGGACCTGCACACGATCACGCACAATGCCCAGGAGGACGACAAGATCGCCCTCTGGCGGCAGCTCGACGCGCTCTACCTCGCCGAGTGGGCCCATTTCCTCGGCAAGCTCAAGGGCGTGAAGGAAGGCGCGGGCACCTTGCTCGACAACACCATGGCCGCCTGGTCCACGACCAACGGCGGCCCCAACGCCCACGATTCAAAGCACCTCCCGCTCATCCTCTGCGGCGGCTCCGCGCTGGGCCTCAAGCATCAGGGCCATCTCGTGCAAAAGGACGTGCCGGTGGCGAACGTCTGGAAAACCGTCGTGGACCGCGTCGGCATGAAACTGCCCGACGACTTCCAAGGCGGCCTGGCGAACGGCATCGTGAAGGAACTGGTGTGAAGTCGGCGCGAATCCGCCCAGTGCGGGTTCGCGGCTCGCGGATCTGCCGAAGGAAAATCAGGACGCCAACAGTGGCTCAAGATCACTGCGCGCAGTCCGGCGGGCGCGGCGGCGCAGCGGGCGGTTATTTCCAAGAGAATGGCGGTCGCCAGGGTTAACACGGGTTGCCGTTCCACTCCTGATATGCACGTTGCCCTGGTGAATCCCATTCCACGTCCTCCCTTCCTTCGCTTGACGAGACTGTTGGGCGTGATGGCAATCGGCGCCGGTTGCAGCCTCGCGACGGTGCATGCGGCGGAAACGCCGGAACATCCGGGAGCCGCCATTTACCGGAAGCTGTGTATTGATTGTCACGGAGACAAAGGGCAGGGCGTGCTGGACAAATATGACGAACCGCTGCACGGCAATCGCAGCGTCGATGCGCTCGCCAAACGGATCGCCCGCACCATGCCCGATGACAACGTCGGCGCCTGCGTAGGCGACGATGCCGCGCAGGTTGCGGCCTACATTTTCGAGGCGTTTTATTCGCCGAAGGCGCAAGCCCGGTTGCGGCCGCCGGAGTTTGATTTGGCGCGGCTGACCGTGCCGCAGTACCGCACGGCGGCCACGGATATCGTGGGTCGATTTCGTCCGGGCTTCGACAAGCCGCCCGGCGCCGAAAGCGGCTTGAAAGCGCGCTACAGCGGGAACGTCGTCGAGAAACCGGAACCCGCGCCCGCACCGGATGCGGCGAAACCGCCGGAGAAGAAACCCGACGGGAAAAAGAAGGAGCCGGAGAAAGTGAAGTTCGAGCGCACCGACGCGCAGGTCGCCTTTAGCTTTGGCCCGGCAAGCCCGGACCCGGAGAAGATGAGCCACGAGGAGTTCACGGTGCGTTGGGAAGGGTCGGTCTTCGCCGAGGAGACGGGCACCTATGAGTTCATCGTGAAGAGCGAGAACGGGCTGCGGCTGTGGGTGAATGACATGAAAAAGAATTTGATCGATGCGTGGGTGAGCAGCGGATCGGAAGTGCGCGAGGAGAAGAAGTCCATCTACCTGGTCGGCGGCCGGGCGTATCCGCTGGCGCTGGAGTTTTTCAAGTTCAAGGAGAAGACCGCCTCGATTCATCTGCAATGGAAGCCGCCGCATGGCGTCGTCGAGACCATTCCTCAGGATCACCTTTCACCCGATCGGTTGCGTGAACTGTTGGTCGTCTCGACCGCGTTCCCCGCGGATGATCGCAGCGTCGGCTACGAGCGCGGCACCGGCGTCTCGAAGGAATGGGATCAGGCCACGACGGATGCAGCGATCGACGTGGCGGAGTACGTGGACGATCACCTCGACGAACTCGCCGGGACCAAGACGAACGCCCCGGATCGGATCGAGAAGTTGAAGTCATTCGCGCGGCGCTTTGCCGAGACGGCGTTCCGGCGTCCGCTGAGTGAGCAGGACTATCAGCATTTCGTCGCGCGGCAGTTTGAGACCGCGAAAAGCCCCGACGTGGCGGCGAAACGCGTCGTGCTGTTTTCGCTCAAGTCGCCCCGGTTTCTCTACCCGGACCTCCCCAACCCGGCCATGCCGGACGGTTACGATGTCGCCACGCGACTCGCCTTGACCCTTTGGGATTCGATTCCAGACAAGGCCCTGCTCGAAGCCGCCGCCCAAGGAAAGCTCCAGACTCGCGCGCAGATCGTCGCGCAGGCCACACGGATGCTCGGTGATCTGCGCGCCAAAGCGAAGCTGCGCGGCTTCTTCCACCATTGGCTGGAACTCGAGCGCGCGGAAGCCATCTCGAAGGATCCGAAAGCGTTTCCCACTTTCGACGCCGCGGTGCTCTCCGACCTGCGCAAATCACTGGAGATGTTCCTCGATCAGGTCGTCTGGAGCGAGCGCTCCGACTATCGCGAACTGCTCCAGGCCGACTACCTGCTGCTCAACGAGCGCCTCGGGAAAATTTACGGCAAGAGCGTCGCGGGCGAAGCCTTCGAGCGGGTGCCGTTCGATCCGAAGGAGCGAGCGGGCGTCGTCACGCATCCGTATCTGCTCGCGGCGTTTGCCCACAGCAAGCACACCTCGCCGATCCATCGCGGGGTCTTCCTGACCCGCACCATCGTGGGCATGACGCTGAAAGATCCTCCGAATGCGATCGCCTTCGAAGACGCGAAATTCGACGCCCATCTGTCGATGCGCGAGAAGATCACCGAGATGACGAAGAACACCTCCTGCATGGGCTGTCACGCCACGATCAATCCGCTCGGCTTCAGCCTCGAAAACTACGACGCCATCGGGCGCTGGCGGACGAAGGAAGGCGACAAACCGATCAACGCCGTGAGCGACTTTGCCACCGACGAGGGCGACACCATCCGCCTCACCGGCGCCCGCGATCTCGTGAAATTTGCCGCCGAGAATCCGGGTGGTCACCGCGCGTTCATCCACCAACTTTTCCACCACACCGCGAAGCAAGCCGTCGGCGTCTATGGCCCCGATACGCTCGAAGCGCTGCGCCTGTCCTTCGTCGCCTCCGGCTTCAATGTCCGCAAACTGCTCATCGAAATCGCCACCATCTCCGCCTCGCGCGGACTCCCCGACGCCGTCCCCAAAGTCGCGCAGCAAGTCGATCAGCCCGCTCGGATGGTCGCAACCGGAGTCGCTCCACGCTGACCGGAATCGCGGTTCCTCCGGAGGGCGATGCTCCGTCATCGCCTGAACTGGGGCGGCGACGAAGCGCCGCCCTCCAGGACGGAAACGCCCTTTGCATTCGCGTTAGCGGCTCTTCCCGTGACGAAACCGCTATTGGACGTGGGGCGCGCTTTTTAATTTCGCGACCGCAACCGCCACACTGCGCTCTATGACTGGCGGTGATTTTGGGTTATCTCGGCGCGTCCGCACTTTTCCCAAATGATCCACCGTCGCCAATTCCTTCGCCACCTCGGCATTTCCGCTGCCGCCCTGCCTTTCCTCGGAGGGCTGCCGAGCCTCAGCGGGGCGCCACTTCCGCAACGGCGGCAGCGCGTAGTCATTATGTTTTCGCCGAATGGCACGCTGCCGAATGACTTTTGGCCGGATGCGACGGCTGCGGAACTGGTGCTGAAGCCGATCCTCCAGCCGCTGGAGCCGTTTAAGGACCGCCTGCTCGTGCTCGACGGCATCGCCAACAAGATCCGGGGCGACGGCGACGGGCACATGCGCGGGATGAGTTGTCTGCTCACCGGCACCGAACTGCTGCCCGGCAATATCCGCGGCGGCGGCGGCAATCCTGCTGGTTGGGCGGGCGGCATTTCGATCGATCAGGAGATCAGGAATTTTCTCCAGAGCCGGCCGGAGACGCGCACGCGCTTTGGCTCGCTGGAGTTTGGCGTCGCGGTGCCCGATCGGGCGGACCCCTGGACACGCATGAGCTACGCGGGAGCGAACCAACCCGTCGCACCGGTGGACGATCCGTATCAGATGTTCGGCAAGCTTTACGGACGGATGAAGGATCGCGACAGCCTCGTGAGCATCCTCGACGATGTGCGCGAGGACATCGATCGCGTGTCCGCCAAGCTCAGCGCGCGGGACAAAGTGCTGCTCGATCAGCACGTCACGCTCGTGCGCAACCTCGAACAGGAGCTTTCCAAAAACGACACGGACACCAAGCTCCCGCACCCGATGCCGGAGCTCGACCCGAGCATCGAACTGGTCAACGACAACACCCCGCAGATCAGCCGCATGCAGATCGATCTGCTGGTCAACGCGCTGGCCAACGACATGACGCGCGTGGCCACGCTGCAATACATGCGCTCGGTCGGCCAGGCGCAGATGCGCTGGCTGGGCATCGAGGAAGGGCATCATTCGCTCTCGCACGACCCGGACGACAACAAGGAGTCCTACGCCAAGCTGCAAAAGATCAATACGTGGTTCGCCGGCGAGTTCGCCTACATGGCCAGGCGCCTCGCCGAGACGCCCGAACCGATGGGCGAAGGCAGCATGCTCGATCACACGCTGCTCGTCTGGACCAACGAACTCGGCAAAGGCAATTCGCACTCCCTCGACAACATCCCGTGCGTCATGCTCGGCGGTGGCGCGGGCTTCAAGATGGGCCGCAGTCTCAAGCTCGACAAAGTCCCGCACAACCGGCTCTGGCTCGCGGTCGCGAAGTCGATGGGGCACGATCTCCCTACCTTCGGGAAGGCCGAGCTTTGCGAGGGTGGTGCGCTGGATTTGAGTTGAGCGCACTCCGAGCGTGCGGGGGACGACGCGCTCTAATTTCCAGGCAATTCATGGGATTGTTCCATCAGCATCCCCTTTTCCACCCGCGACCGCTTTTGCGGTCGTGACCCGCCCCATATCGCGTCATCCCACGCGCCCCCCCAAATGACCTCACCACATCTCCGCCCGCTTGCCGTCTTTGCGCTGCTCTTCGTCAGCTTCCGAGTTCACGCCGAGACTCCGCCCACCCTGACATTCGATGCGCGCTCGATCCGGAGCGGGCCGTGGTCCGATGCCGCTACTTGGGAGCCCGCCCGCATTCCCACGGCCCAATCGCGGGTGCTGGTCAGCGCGGGAACTCGCGTCGTCTATGACCTGGAAAGCGAGCACGTCATCCGGTTGCTCCAGGTGGCCGGGGAATTGCGTTTCGCCCGTGATCGCAACACCACCCTGAACGTCGGCCTGGTCAAAGTGCAGAACAGCGAGCGGTGCTCGGAAAATGGTTTTCGCTGCGATCTCCATGCGCTCACCGAGGAAGGCGAGCCCACGGCGGCGCCGGGGGGCGTCAGCGCAGCCTTGGAAGTCGGCACGCCGACCGATCCCATCCCCGCGCAATTCACCGCGCGCATCCGCCTCCACTATCTCGACGGCATGAACAAGGACGACGCGCCGTCGATCAGCGCCTGTTCGGCCCGCATGGATTTCCACGGGGCGCCGCTGAGCCGCACCTGGGTGAAATTGGGCGCCGACGTGAAGAAGGGCGATGCCACGGTGGCCTTGTCCGAGCCCGTAACCGGATGGCGCGTGGGCGACGAAATCATCGTCACCGGCTCGATCCACGCGGAAAATCTGCACCTCTACGAAAAGGACAAGGAAGCGAGCAACAACGGGGGTTTCCAGACCGAGGAGCGCGTCATCACGAAGATCGACGGCACGACGCTCACCCTCGACCGCCCACTCGCCAACCAGCACTTCGGCAGCGGCGCTTTCCGCAGCGAGGTGGCGAATCTCTCGCGGAACGTCATCGTCGAAAGCGCTGATCCGCAAGGCGTGCGCGGGCACACGATCTATCATCAGTTCAGCAGCGGAGGCATCAGCTACGCGCGCTTTGCCCACCTCGGCAAGAAGGGCGTGCTCGGTCGATACCCGATTCATTTTCATCTCGTCGAGGACACCATGCGCGGCGGCGGCGTCATCGGAGCGGCGATCGTGGACAGCGATAATCGCTGGGTGACGCTGCACGGTTCCCAATTCCTGCTGGTGCGCGATTGCGTCGGCTATCGCAGCGTGGGCCACGGCTTTTTCCTCGAGGACGGCACCGAAGTCTTCAACCTCCTCGACCGCAATCTCGGCGTCCAGGCCCGCGCCGGAAAGCGTCTGCCCAAACAGGTGCTCAGTTTCGACCCAAACGAAGGCGCGGCCTTTTGGTGGGCCAATGGCCGCAATTCCTTCACACGCAATGTCTCCTGCGAAAACGAGGAATACGGGTTCCGCTACGATAGCCAGAGCACGCGCAGCTTCGATGCGCGGCTCTCCGTGCGCTCGTCCGGCGGCAGTGAAAAGAAGGTCGATATCCGCACCCTTCCTTTCTACCGGTTCGAAGGCAACGAGGCGCACACCGAGGACGTTTACGGCATGGTCTTCGCCGGCAACAACACCGGCGGGAATCCGATCCGAGACGCGGCGGAACTCGCGAGCATCGACCGCACCGGGCCGGACACGCGCCATCCGCACATCGTGCGCGATGCCACCATCTGGCAGGTTCACTACGGCCTGCGTCCCCAAGTGCCGGGCGTCCTGCTCGAGCGCGTGCGCATCGACCACGCCACGTATGGGATCTATCGGCCGGCTTTTGAAAATCACGTCTATCGCGATCTCACCATTTCTTCGACCACGGCGGAGCCTTTCAATCGCGGGATGGACGACGCCAGCACGCAGCACGGCAGCCTGACCGTGGACGGCCTGTCCTTCGTGCGTTGTCCCTCCCATGGATCCGTCCCCTTCGTTCAGCTCAGCGACAACAACCCGGGAGGCCTGGCGGAAAGCCACTTCCGCAACGTCCGCCTGACCGACCGCCCGGAGAAAGGACTCCGCGCGCTGGTCAATCGCGGTGGGGGCGCGCGCACACCTTCTGTCACCGAGCGCGGAGTGCCCGTCTATTTGCACGATTACTACGGGCCGGGTCGCACGGCGAAGATCGCGAGCACCGGCGACACTGCGCTCGTGAACGACGGCAGCAAGTGGCATCAGGAGCCACCTTTGACCGGCGACCAATCCGTGGTCACTGAAGTGCGCGATGTCCCCTTTCCCCAGCTTCTCGATCCGGTGGACGACTTGCCGCCGGTCACGCTCATCACCAGCGCCACGGTGCAGAAAGACGGGAAAGTGCGGGTCACCGGCATCACCCATGACAACGGTGAAATCGCCGCGGTTTTGGTCAACGGCCAGCCCGCGAAGATGGCCGCTGCGCAGGCCGGCCTGGCCGATTGGGAACTCACGCTGAGTTCTCCGGAAACCGGAAAGATCATCGCCGTTGCCACCGACAAGGCGGGCAACGTGGAAAGTGCCGGGCACGAAGTCCGGACAACACGGCTGACGCAGAATTAGAGCGACTGCCAAAAGAAGTTTCCGAAAACGAGCGAGTCATCCTGAGCGGAGTTCCGCCCGCGGGCGAAGGTGGCAGGACGGAACGCAGTCGAAGGATCCCGTGAGCCCTGGCGGAGCGCGCGGGATCCTCCGACTGCGCTCCGCCCACTTTTCCGCCTCCGCTCCGCTCAGGATGACACACGTTTTATCCGGAAATAACTTGGGTCAGATCCTCTAAACCTAAATCCGCCCCTGGGGTCCACGAAAAGGTGCGAAAGAAAAGGGTTCCCGTTACTTGAGCGACTCACCCAGCGGGAGGCGGGCATTTTTCCGCGTGGCGCACACCGCATTCCACATCGCTCCCGCTCGCCCACGAACAGGTAATTCGGCCTTCCCTTGTCGCGATGACGCTGGCAACCTCGACTGAGCCGCATGAGGAAAGCGTGGCCCGGATGGACCGCGCAGTTCAGGCGGTATTTTGAGGATTCGCTTATGAAACTGATTCTCCCAGGTCGCATTGTTCCGGCGCAGGCGCCGGATGATCCGCTGCTCGCGCAACTTGTCACGGTTCGCCCGATCCAGACTCAGGAACTCGAAGGCGCGACCCGTGCGGGCCGCGTCATCGAGGAGCACGAGCTGACCGGTGCCGCGGATGATGACATCGTCGAACTCGAGTACGAAAGCGGGGTGAAGGAATGGACCTCGGTTGGGCAACTAAAGGACGATCTGCGCCAGCTTCCAGGTCAGCGCGGGGTCCCCGGCGATGTCCTGAGACTGCCCACGGTGCCGATCCATGGCGCGTCCGAGCGGTCGATCATTGGGAACGCGCTCAAGGTTCTCAAAGTATTCGGCGTCGATCCCGTGGAGCCGATCGCCGTGGCGGGCGCTCAGGCGATCGTCGGACACTTCGAGTCAAAGCTGAATCCCGCGCCGGGCCTGTATCGTCTGTCGGATTTGCGGGTCCCGGCCACGGAGCGGATTTCCGTGCCGGATGAATTCGATGCCAGCGGCCCCGCGCTCATTTTCATTCACGGCACGGCTTCCAGCCTGATGGGGAGTTTCGGTGGTCAAAGGAAGGACGGCACGCCTGATGGGCTGGCTGATCCGGACGCGTGGAATGCGCTGCGCGCGCTTTACGGCGAGCGCATTTACGGACTCCAGCACAAGACGCTCAGCGAGAGCCCGGTGGAGAATGCGCTGGCGCTCGCGCGGCTGATTCCGTCCGGCGCAAAGCTGCACATCGTCACGCACTCGCGCGGCGGGCTGGTGGGGGAGCTCCTTTGCCTGCAACGGTTCGACGAAGCGGACCTGAACGCGTTCCGCCAGCGGGCGGGTAAATTCGATCGCGAGGCGGAAATCGCCCGCCTGAGCGAACTCGTCGGCCGGCTTGCCGACAAGGGGATCCAGGTCGAACGCTTCGTGCGCGTGGCCTGCCCGGCGCGCGGGACGATCCTCGCCTCGGGCCGGGCGGATCGCTATTTGTCGATCATCGGGAATCTGATGGAGCGCATCCCGATTCTGGCCGAAAACCCGATCGCGGCCTTGTTCAAGGCCACGATGCTGGCGCTGATCAAGCAGCGCGCGGACCCGCGGCGCATTCCGGGGCTTGAGGCGCAGATGCCTGAGTCGCCGCTCATCCACCTGCTGAACCGACCCAGCCTGAAATCGACTTCGGACCTCGGCGTCATCGCGGGAGACATCGAGGGCTCCGGCTTTTTCGGCCATCTCAAGGTCTTTGCGACCGACCTCTTTTATCTCGAAGACCACGACCTCGTGGTGAACACCGAGTCAATGTACGGCGGCATGGGGCGCGACCAGGCGCGCTTCTTTTTCGATCAGGGGCCGCGCGTCAATCACTTCAGCTATTTCCGCAATCCGCTGACCCGGTCGAAGCTGGTGAGTTGGTTGAGCCAGCCCGCGGGGAAAATCACGGACGCCGGTTTCCAGCCGCTCTTGCGCGGTCTCGATCCGGGTGAGGCCGCGCCGTCGCCGACTACAGACTCCGATCTCCGGAAAATCCCGCGCATCGCAGACAAAAAGCTCGCGCTGCCGGCGACTCGCGGCGCGGCGGAACGTCCGTTGTTATTCGTGCTGCCGGGGATCATGGGATCGCACCTCGTGGCCCCGCCGGTCAAACCAGACCCGAAGCGGACCGAGGAAGATCAGAAGGAGCACGTCTGGATGAACATGGAAGCGATCATGCAGGGTGGCATGGCGCGGCTGGAGTTTGGAAAGAAGGGCATCACCGCGAGCAACATCGTGGCGGAGAATTACGAGCGCCTCTGCCAGCACCTCGCTTCGTCGTATGAGGTGGTGCCATTCGCCTACGACTGGCGCGCCTCGATCGAAACCTCCGCCGCCCGGCTCGCCGAGCGAATCGAGCAGGATAAAACCAACCGCCCGATCCGCATCCTGGCGCACTCCATGGGCGGCCTCGTCGCTCGGGCGATGATCGAGAAGAAGCCGGACCTTTGGAAAAAGCTTTGCGACCGCGGCGGCCGGCTCGTCATGCTCGGCACCCCGAATGGCGGGAGCTACGTGATCCCGCGCCTGCTCTTCGGGGTGGATGAAACGCTGCGCATGCTCGAGCAGGCCGATGCGATGCACACCGCGGCGCAACTCAGCGCGATCATCGCCGGCTTTCCCGGAGTCCTCGAGATGCTCCCCGCGCCGAACGGCCTCGATTTATTCCAGCACGCATGGTGGGCCGGTCTGAGTGGTGCGGCGCTCCCGGCGCCCAAAGCGCTCGCCGCCGCGTGGGCGGTGCGGGAAAAGCTGGCTGGCAAAACGATCCGGGCCGGGATGATCTACGTCGCGGGCGCCGCTCCAGCGACTCCCTCGGGGGTGGAGTTCACGCCCGCCGGCGCGGCGACATGGGCGACCACGGCGCAAGGGGACGGCACCGTGCCCTACGCGCTGGGCCGGCTTGCGGGCGTGCCCACCTATTACATGGAAGCGCTGCATGGGGATCTCGCCAACCATCCGCCGGCCTTCGAGGCGATCGCCGAACTGCTCGATTCCGGGAGCACTTCCAAGCTCACCAGCGAAGAGCCGATCAACGCCCGCGGGATTTCCGCGGCTCCGGTGCTGCGCGATGACGCCCCGTTGCTCTTCCCGTCCGAGACCGAACTGCTGCGTTCCGCCACCCGTTCGCGCCCGCGCCGCCAGGCGGGCGGACGCGAGGCGCTTCCTCCGTTGCGGATCGCCGTCGCCCACGGCGACCTGCGCTGGGCGCGGCACCCGGTGCTGGTCGGCCACTACGAGGGCGACGGCATCGTCAGCGCGGAGAAGCAACTCGATCTGCGGTTGAAACACCGGCTCACGAAGCGCTTCCAAGTCGGCGTGTATCCGGGACCGGTCGGGACCGTCGAGATGGTGCTCGCGCCGGGTTGCAATCCGTCCGGGGCGATCGTCGTCGGACTCGGCAATGTCGGCGAGATCACCCAGGAAAAAGTGCGGCGCACCGTCGCTGCTGGCGCCCTGCGTTATGCCCTCGCCAGCGCGGAGGATCACCTCTGCCCACTGACGAACGTCTGGCGATCCGCGGCGCTCAGCGCACTCCTCATCGGCGCCGGAGGCGGCAACTCCCTCAGTGTCTCCGATGCCGTGACGGCGATCATCGACGGCGTGCTCGAAGCCAACCGCATCCTCCGCGCGGAGAATCTCTGGGACCAGGTTCGCATCGACGCACTCGAGTTCGTCGAACTGTTCGAAGATGCGGCCGTGCAGGCGATCAGCGCCGCGCACCTGTTCGCCCACCGCCAGAAAGCGCGGCTGGCGGAATCGCAGGGCATCGTCGTCGAGCGATTCCTCACCACCCTCGAAGGTGGCCGCACCCAGCAGCCGGTGAATCAATACGATACCGGCTGGTGGCGGCGGTTGTTGATTGCCGGCGTCGAAAACAGCGAGGATTTGAAATTCACCGTCCTGACCGATCGCGCCCGCGCCGAGGTGCGCGTGCAGTGCAATGAGGACGCCTTGATGACCGGCTACCTCGAAGCCGTCACCGCATCGCCCGCCTACGACGAAAAAACCGCGCTCACGCTTTTCGAGTTGCTCGTCCCCAACGAGCTGAAACGCAACCCCGCCGAGCAAGCGGACAATCTCTTGCTGGTCGTGGACAAGCGGACCGCCCAATACCCGTGGGAGTATCTGGCGCAGCGCAGCGAAAAAACCGTCGAGCCACTCGCTGCCCGGCTGGGCATGCTGCGGCAATTCACCTCTCTCCAACCGAAGCCGCTCGGACGCCTGCCGTGGGGAAACAACGTGCTCGTGGTGGGCGACACGGAAAGCGGCTTCAATCCCCTCCCCGGCGCCACGAAAGAAGCCGCCGCAGTCGCCCAGGCGCTCAGCGGCAGCAACTACGCCGTCACGGCCCTCTACAAGCCGCGACCCTCGGCGCACGCGGTCATCAGCGAACTCTTCGCGCGCGATTACAAGATCATCCACATCGCCGCGCACGGTGTTTACGATGAGGAGAATCCTCGGCACAGCGGCGTGGTGCTCGCCCCCGACCTGCGCCTCAATGCCTGCCAGATTGAGAAGCTCCCGAGCCTGCCCGAACTGGTCTTCATCAACTGCTGCCACCTCGCGAAGATCGACGGCCAGGAGCGCCTCGAGACCCCGTCGCCCAACCGCCTGTCGGCGAGCATCGCGGAAGCACTCATCGGCATGGGGGTGAAGGCCGTCATCGCCGCCGGGTGGGCTGTCAACGACACCGCCGCCAGCACCTTCGCGCGCACCTTCTACGAGGAAATGCTCGACGGAAAAACTTTTGGCCAGTCCGTCAAACAAGCGCGGCTGCGAACCTACACGCAGCACGGCAGCACCAACACCTGGGCCGCCTACCAATGTTACGGCAACCCCGACTTTCGCCTGCGCATCACCGAGCCAGAAGCAGAGGCGGGCTTCACGTCCCTCGATCGCATCTTCTCCCGCAACGAGTTTGTCGCCGAAGCGCAAAAGATTCGGAACATGGCGAAGAGCGCCAAAGACGAAAAGCGCCGGGCTCAACTCATCCAGCGCCTCGAAGAACTCGACGCCACGCTACCGCTTCCCTGGCGGGACGGCGCCACGCTCGCCACGTTCGGAATGGCCTGGGATGCGCTCGGTGAATTCCGGCGCGCGATCGACGCTTTTGAAAAAGCCATCGGGCTGAACCGCACCACGGCGCCATTGCACGCCATCGAAAGGCTGGCCAATCTCGAAGACCGCTACGCCACAAAAATCAGCCGAAGCAAAACCGCGGCGAACGCCGGGGACCTCTCGCCGCAGAAATACCGGGAACGCTCGATCAGCCGGTATCAGGCCCTGATCGCCCTCGGCGAAACCGTCGAGCGTCACACCGGCCTGGGCGCGGTTTACAAGCGGCAGTCCGACACCGACGCCGTCACCGTCACCGAGCGCAAGAAACTGCTCCGCGCCGCGCGCGATGCCTACGGTCACGCGCACCAACTCGCCCAGGCAGAAACCGGAAAGATCGATCCATTCCCGACCCAAAACTGGCTCGCTCTCCGCTACCTGCTGAGGGAGAAAATAGATCCATCCGTTGTCAAAGATTTGCGCACCGCCGCCTCGGATGTGTCGAAACACGCCCAGGACATCTGGAGCTTGATGGCGGAACCCGACTCGCTGCTGATCGAGGCGCTGATCGGAGGTGATCTGGACAAACGCCTCAAGGACGTGAAGTCCGCGTTCCAACGCGCGCTCGATCTCGGCACTTATTCCGTCGGAGAACTGGATAGCATGACAGCGCAGTTGAGTTTCATGGAAAGGACGATGACCGCCCTCGGTCGCGCGCCCGCGCGAATCATCACCGCGCTCGACGAACTCAAAACCTTCATCGCCGAAACCGCGCGCAGCGCGAACGAGTAGCTGCGCCCTAATGACCACCGCGGGCCTGCGGCGATGACCCGCCCAACCATCTTTCTCAGCGGCGTTTCCCACGAGTCCGGCACTTTCCGTGATGCCGTGGAAAACGAGAATAAGGAGAGGGCTGCTTCGCGGAGAATCACCCTAAAAGCGTGAATAGGATGTCCACGAACGACACGGAAAGACACGAAAGGAAGGAGTTGCGGTGACGGCCGCCTTCCCCCGCTGGGTGACTCGGCAAAGGACCGGGAACACTTTTCTTTCGCGCCTTTTCGTGTGTTTCGTGGACCCCATCGCCGGATTTTGGATAAGTCGAGCTTCGCGCCGGACTACCGGACGGTCGCGGAGATGCTGCGGCGGACGCTGCATGATGCCGATTCGGTAAAAAGCCGATGTGCTCCTTGATTACGGATTTCTGACATGCGCCGCGCTTTGGTTTCCCACAGCACTTCGGATGACGGTTACGTCGCGGAAATGGAGTCGTTCCTCCGCGCCGCCGGTTTTGACCACGTATTCAACGATGGCAAGGCCATCCAGCCGGACGAGAAATTCTGGCCGGTGATTGAGAAGGGCATCGCGGAATGCGACACCTTGGTCGCGGTCATCTCCGCGGCGTCCAACGCCTCGGAGTGGGTGAGACGGGAAGTCGAATACGGGCGCAGCCTTTCCGAGAGAATCATCGCCGTCTGGATCGAGGATTGTCCGGTGCCTCCCAGCTTCGCCGACCGCGACGTGATCGACTTTCGCTCACGCACTCGCGGTGATCGGCCGATCAACATCTCTCGGATCGTCAAATACGCCCTGGCTGAACTCATCGGGCGCGACGACGAACTCAAGCTCCTCACCAACGTGTGGGGCCAGGCCATCCGCGCCGAGTCCCCGCGCCATCGCATCCTCACCTTCGTCGCCCTCGGTGGCGAGGGGAAGACCTCGCTCGTGGCGAAGTGGGCCGCCGACCTCGCGCATCGGGACTGGCCGGGGTGCGACGCCGTCTTCGCGTGGAGCTTCTACAGCCAGGGCACGCGCGAGCAGGTGGCCGCTTCGTCCGACTTGTTTCTCGAGGAAGCCCTCACCTTCTTCGGCGACGCGGCGCTGGCGGGCAGCGCGCAGGGCGCGTTCGACAAAGGCCGGCGGCTGGCTCAACTCGTCGGTGAGCGGCGGGCGCTGCTCGTCCTCGATGGACTGGAGCCACTGCAATACGCGCCCACCGCGCCCACGCCGGGCCAGCTCAAGGATCAGGGCATCGGCGCGCTGCTGAAGGGACTGGCCGCCGCCAGCCACGGCCTGTGCGTCGTCACCACCCGGTATTCGCTCCCGGACCTGAAGGCGTTCTGGCAGACCACCGCCCCGGAGGTGAAACTGTTGCGCCTGTCCCGCGAAGCCGGCGTGCGTCTGCTGAAAATCCTCGGCGTGAAAGGCAGCGAACTCCGAAACATTCCGTTCACCCCGAGTCCCGCTTCACAAGCCCCGAAGCATTTCACGCAAGCCAGCGATTCCGAAGTCCCGAAGCGGGCGCTCCAAGCCAGCCCAGGGCAACGCCCTGGGTTGGCGAACGAAAACGACCCAGCCCTGAAGGGGCGGGACAAAACGAACCCGGACGGTTGTGCCGCCCCTTCAGGGCTGGATTCTGGGGCGGGCCATACCCAGGGCGATACCCAGGGCGATGCCCTGGGCTGGCCTGCGTCAGGCCGTTGGCCTGCGGAGTCGGAACCCCGCTCCACTGGCGGCGCGGCGCGAGGCGGGTCCACCGGCGGACCGGAACTGGTGAACGAGTTTGAAAAACTGGTGGAAGACGTGAAAGGCCACGCGCTCACGCTGACCCTGCTCGGCGGATTCCTGAGCCGCGCCTTCCACGGCGACATCCGCCAGCGCGACCGCGTGAAGTTCGAGAAGGCCGACGAGAAGATGGACGGCGGGCACGCCTTCCGGACCATGGCCGCCTACGAGCAATGGCTCTTGCGCGACGGCGGCGACGAAGGTCGGCGCGAAGTGGCCGTGCTGCGGCTCATGGGCCTGTTCGACCGGCCCGCCGACGCCGGCTGCCTCGCGGCCCTGCGGCGCGAACCCATCCCCGGCCTCACCGAACCGCTCGCCGGGCTGGCCGACGACGATTGGAAATTCTGCCTCAGCGGCCTCGAAGCCGCGAAGCTGCTCACGGTGAACCGCGATGCGACCGGCGCGCTCGTCTCGCTCGATGCGCATCCGCACTTGCGCGAATACTTCGCGAAAAGGCTGAAGGATGAAGGCGGAAGGATGAAAGACGACGCCGGAACTTCATCCTTCATCCCTCATCCTTCATCCTTCCAACTGGCCCACCGGCGGCTCTACGAACACCTCTGCGCGACCACGCAGGAAGGCGACCAGCCCACGCTCGAAGCCCTCCAGCCGCTCTACCAAGCCGTGGCCCACGGCTGCCAGGCGGGGTTGCAGCAGAAAGCTTGTGACGAGGTTTACTTCACCCGCATCCAGCGAGGGCAGGAATACTACAGTGCAAGGAAGCTCGGCGCATTCGGCTCTGACTTGGGAGCTGTGGCCTGCTTCTTCGAGCAACCTTGGAGTCGTGTCACTCCCACGGTTACAGAAGCCAACCAAGCCTGGCTGCTGAACGAAGCCGCCTGCCGCCTGCGCGCCTCGGGCCGGCTGACCGAGTCCCTTGAGCCGATGCGTGCAGGGCTGAAGATGTGCATCAAGCAAGAGGTCTGGAAGAGCGCCGCCGTCGTCGCCAGCAACCTGAGCGAGCTGGAGCTGACGCTGGGCTTGGTGGCCGGGGCGGTGGGGGACGCCGAGCAGTCCGTGACCTACGCCGACCGCAGCGGCGATGCGTTTCAGCGGATGGGCTTTCGCACGACCCACGCCGACGCCCTGCACCAGGCGGGCCGCCGGGCCGAGGCGGAGACGCGCTTCCGCGAGGCCGAGCAAATGCAGGCCGCGAGCCAGCCCGCCGACCCGCTGCTCTACTCGCTGCAAGGATTCCAGTATTGCGACCTCCTGCTCCTCGCCGCCCCCGAGCGCGCCGCGTGGCTGGAATGTTCTGGGGAGCGCGGGCGCCCCGCCCGCAGTCCGGCGCGCCCTCGCGCCGGACATCGGACTTGCAACAGCCATTCGATCCCACGCGGACTCCGAAGCCGACGGCGAGGGCGCCGTCGGCAGCGACCAGGGCGGTCGCGCTCCCCAGATCCAATCCTGCCGCGCCGTCTCCCAGCGTGCGGCGAAGATATTCGAGTGGCGAAAACTGCCGAAGTGGAAATCCGCTTACGACCCGCTTCTCGACATCGCCCTCGACCACCTCACGCTGGGCCGCGCCGCGCTCTACGAGGCCATCCTTTCCCATTCCGACCTCCGCGTTCCGATGTCCGAGTTGGATTCCGCCGTGGCCGGCCTCCGCCGCGCCGGTGTCAACGATTACGTCGTCCGCGGCCTCCTCACCCGCGCCTGGCTGCGTTTTCTCACCGGCGCGCGCATCGGCCCCGAGAGCGCGCAGGAGGATTTGGACGAAGCCTGGGAAATCGCCGAGCGCGGCCCCATGCCACTCTTCCTCGCCGACATCCACCTCCACCGCGCCCGGCTCTTTTTCCACGAAGCGAAGTATCCGTGGGACCAACACCCGGATGGCACCCCGCGCGGGCCGAAGGACGATCTCGCCGCCGCCCGCCGCTTGATCGAAAAATGCGGCTACCGGCGCCGGAAGGAAGAACTCGAAGACGCCGAACGCTGCATCTTGAAGTAGGCGCTTCACCCCTCTCCAATCGAAAGAAACGTCTGTCACCCGCACCCCGCCATGCCCTTCCTCGCCGAATCCTCCCTCAAAGCTCCGACCCTCGACAGCCTGCAAAGCGCGCCGCCTCGGCGAGCGCGCGCGCAGGCTGCAGCGGCGGTCGATCCCATTGCGAGCCTCGTCCTTCCCGCAGCCGATGGCAAAGTGCTGCGTCCCGGCGATGCGGGTTTTAATGGGCTCCTGCCCTTCAATCTCCGCACGACCGTCCGCCCGCAAGTCATCGCGCAGTGCAAGACGGCGCACGGCGTGAGCCTCGCGGTGCAGTGGGCGCGGCAGAATCAATTCGCGCTCTGCGGCCATGGCGGCGGGCATTCCTACGAGGGGTTTTCATCCTGCGCCGGAATCATGATCGATGTGCGGTCGATGAATTCCGTGGTCATCAATGCGGCGAACCAGACGGCGCGCATCGGGGCCGGCGCGCTCCTCGGCGATGTCGCGGAAAAACTGTGGGGGCAAAAGTTCGCGCTGCCCGCGGGCACCTGCAAACCGGTCGGCATCGCCGGGCTTACGCTCGGCGGCGGGCACGGGGTCGCTTCGCGGAAGTTTGGCCTGACCTGCGACAACCTTCTCGCGGTGCATCTCGCGGATGCGAGTGGCCATGCATTGAATGCGAGCGCGACGGAGAATCCCGACCTGTTCTGGGCGCTGCGCGGTGGCGGCGGCGGGAATTTCGGCATCGTCACCGAGTTCACGTTCAAGGTGCATCCGGTCAATCGTGTGATCGCCTTCCGCCTCGTCTGGCCAAACACCTTCCCCACCTCCGTGCTGCGGGAGTGGCAGAAGTTCGCCCAGTCGGCGCCCGACGAACTCGGCTTCGTCCTCGTCATGAGCGGCGGCCAGGGCAGCATCACCGGCATCCGCTGCACGGGGCTATATCTTCCGCAGACCGCGGGGCAGACGCCGGCGGTGAGCAAGCTGAAGACGCTCCTCGCTCCGCTGCTGGCCATTGGCAACCCGACGTTCACGACCAAACAATTCACCTACATCGAAGCCGCGCGATACTTTGCCGGCGGCGGCGATCCTGACCGCGTTTATTTCAAGGGGAAGTCGGACTACTCGCTCGGCGCGCTCACGACCACCGGGGTCAGCACGTTCATTACATCCCTGCGCAATTCCGCGTCGCCCGTCGCGGCGATCTTTGAAGCTTACGGTGGCGCCATCAATCGCATCGGCGAGGCGGACACCGCTTTTCCGCACCGCGGGACCACCCGCTTCTGTCTGCAATACTACGCCGAGTGGTCGTCCAGTTCGGCGACGAACAAAAACGTGGCTGCGATCCGCGCCTTGTATGCGGCGATGCGCCCGCATTTCCCCGGATTCTCCTACGTCAATTACATCGATCTCGATCTGACCGACTACGCGCCGGCTTACTACAAGGGAAACCTGCCGCGTTTGCAGGCGGTCAAACAGCAATACGACCCGGATAACTTCTTCCACTTCGCGCAGAGCATTCCGCTGCCACCGTGAGGGGGCGGGGAAGCCGAAGAAATAGTGGTCTTTTCGCGCGGAAGAAAAATCGCTTCCAGGGCGACGGTTCGTGCGCTGTGCTTGCACTTCTTCCCATGTTTCGCCCCCCACACCATCTCCTCGCGCTCGTCACCGCACTGGCGAGTTCCTCGCTCCTCCACGCCGCGGAATCCGGGCTCGCCGTCCGCCAGGATGCCCACGGCGTGACCGTCACCGTGAACGGACAGGCGTTCGCCAGCTACGTCATCGACCAGGCGAACAAGCCTTACCTCTGGCCGGTCTTCGGGCCGACGGGCCAGGCGATGACGCGCGCCTTTCCCATGCAGGAGATCGAGAGCGAATCGAAGGCGCAGCGCGATCATCCGCATCATCGCGGGATCGTTTTCGGTCACGAGAGCAGCGGGACGAGCGCGTGGCGTTTCCCGGAGAAATGGGATGGCCTGACCGGCGAGGAGAAGGTGACCGGCGGCGGCGATACGTGGCACGAGCGGCGGACGTTTGAGGAATTCATGCAGAATCCGAAGTCGGCGCTGCGCGGCAAACAGCGACTGCCGATGGTGGCGCGAATTGCGCACAAGGAGTTCACCGAGGTGAAGGTCGATGGAGACAAGGCGGTCGTCGCCGAAACCTGCGAATACCTTGATCCGCAGGGCACGCGCTACCTCACGGAGTATCGGCGGCTGACGTTCCGCGCGAGCGGCGAAACGCGGAGCATCGACTTCGATCAGGACTTCGTGGCCACGGACGGGCCGGCGAGACTGGAGGATCGCAAGGACGCCGGGCTTTCGATCCGCGTGCCGGCAAGCATGGCGGTGGATAGCAAACAAGGCGGCAAGATCGTGACCAGCGAGGGGGCGACGGACGCCGCCGCGTGGGGCCAGGCGGCCAAATGGTGCGACTACCACGGCCCGGTCGAAGGCGAGCAACTTGGGGTCGCGTTTCTCAATCACCCGTCCAGCCACCGCTATCCGACGCACTGGCATGTCCGCAGTTACGGGCTCTTCACCGCAAATCCCTTTGCGGTCCACGATTTCGCCAAGACGCAACCGACGACCCCGACGGAGTTAAAAGCCGGCGAACGGCTTTCGCTGCGCCATCGCTTCATTTTCCATCGCGGAGATGCGCAGACGGCGAAGATCGAGGAAGCATGGATGGCGTACGCGGCGGAAAAACCCGCGCCCGTCGCCAGGCCGTAGAGGCTGCGGACGATCAAATCCGCGGCCCTTTGGGACGGAGTTTCACACGAAAACGCGAATTCGGACGACGCGACGGGAAAGGCGGCTATGGTGCGCGCCCCATGACGCCCGAAGCCCGCTCCCTGACCATTCGCTGCGGGTTGCACTTCGCCTACGAGGCCGTCGATCCGACCCACATCGTCCTGCTCATCCAGCCACGCCTCGAGGCCGGTCAACGCATGGAAAGCGAGCAGTTGCAGTTTTCGCCGGGCGCGACGGTGGAGGAATATGCGGACGTGCATGGCAATATCGTGCGGCGCTTCGACCTCCAGGTCGGGCGCACGACGATCCGGCATGACGCCTTCGTGACGATGTCCTCACTCCCGGAGAATCAAGGCGGGCACGACGAGCCGATGCCGGTGCGCCAGATGACTCAGGAATTGCTCCGCTACACACTGCCGAGCCGCTATTGTGATTCCGACCGGCTGATGAATTTTGCGTTCGACGAGTTCGGGCAGATTCCGCACGGGCGCCAGCGCGTGCAGGCGATCTGCGACTGGACGCACCAAAACATCGAGTATCGCTGGGGCTCGGGCAGTCCGCATACGATGGCCAGCGAAGTGGTGGCGCAGCGTTTCGGCATCTGCCGCGACTTCGCCCATGTGGCCATCGCGCTCTGCCGGTGTTTCAATTTGCCCGCGCGTTACGTCACCGGGCATCTGCCGGATGTGGGCTGCTACGACGCGGGCAGGGCGATGGATTTTCACGCCTATTTCCAAGTCTGGTTCGGCGGCCAGTGGAATACCTATGACGCGCGGTTCAACGTGGCGCGGATCGGCCGCATCCACATCGCCTGCGGCTTCGATGCGGTGGAGTGCGCCTTTTCCACGCTCTACGGTGCGGCGCGCCTGAGCTGGTTCAATGTCTGGAATTATCAGATCGATCCCGCGGTGGTGAAGCTCGGCGATCCGGTCGATTTTTCCCAGCGTCTCGATGGCACGACGGAGCTGCGTTTTCCGGCGGAGAATGCGACGCGTGATCCGCTCGTCGAGCCAGTGGCGGCGCCAGCATAGAGCGATTGCCAAAAGTGATCCGCGAATGAAGGAGCGGTCACGTCGCGGCGCATTTCATTCGCCGAATATCCGGGCAGAATGCTCCAGACGCGCGCAGGCGGGACTTCCGCCGCGCGAATAAATCGTTACAAGTTCCGCAACCCGCGCGCTGACGCGGCAGTTTCCCCTCCCCATGCTGAACTCGAAGCGTCTCCTCCCCGTCCTTTTCGCCATCGTCCTGCCGGGCATCCGCGTTTCCGCCGCTGATCCCGCAGCTCCCGCCAAACCGCCGGAAGCCGCGACGCCCGCGCCCGCCACGCCGGACCCCGGCCCAAAGCCGACGCTGGCCAATGTTCCCTACGGTTCCCACGAGCGGCAGGTGCTCGATTTCTACAAAGCCGAGTCCGACAAGCCGACGCCGCTGCTCTTCTTCATCCACGGCGGCGGCTGGGTCACGGGCGATAAAGGAGGCCGAGGGATCGCGGTCAAACCTCTCCTCGCCGCGGGCATCTCCGTCGTCTCGATCAATTACCGTTACTCGTGGCAGGCGCAGCTCGCCAGCGTGCAGCCGCCGGTCAAGGCGCCGCTCGAAGACGCGGCGCGCGCGCTGCAATTCGTCCGCAGCAAAGCGAAGGAGTGGAACATCGACAAGCCGCGCATCGGCGCGTCGGGCGGGTCGGCAGGCGCGTGCAGCAGCCTGTGGCTCGCCTTGCACAACGATCTGGCGGACGCGAAAAGCAGCGACCCCGTCGCCCGCGAATCCACGCGCCTGTGGTGCGCGGCGGTCAATGGCGCGCAGACTTCGCTCGACCCGCAGCAGCTCATCGAATGGACGCCGAACAGCCGCTACGGTGGCCACGCCTTCGGTTTCATGGACCCCAAGGACACCAAGACCCGCGACACGCGTTTCGCCGAATTTCTCGCGCATCGCGAGGAAGTGCTGCCGTGGATCAAGGAATACTCGCCCATCGAGCACGTCAGTGCCGACGACCCCGCCATCTATCTCCTCTACGGCGCCGCGCCCGCGCTCGGCGAAGCGCAGAAGGACCCGACGCACACCTCGAACTACGGCGTGAAATTCCAGGAAAAGCTGCGCGCGCTCGGCGTCGAATGCGAGCTGGTCTATCCCGGCGCGCCCGACGTGAAGTATAAGTCGATCGACGCCTTCCTGATCGAAAAGCTGAAGAAGTAACGCCATCCGATCGCGCCGCGGACGAACCGGCTGTGGTGGTCGAATTGCCGGCGCTCCTTGCCGAACAACGCGCCAAGGACGATCCGAAAGCTCCCCGCCGATCTCGTCGGGATCAAGGATTGACTCGTTCACCCAGGCAGTGACCCAATTGAAAAACGCGTCGTCATTCTGAGCGGAGTGTAACGCCGTCGAAGAATCCCGGGATTCTTCGACGGCGTTCCGTCCCGCCTGCGCCCGCCCGGAACTCCGCTCAGAATGACTCGTTCTTTTTTTAAAACTTCGCGACTACCATCTGCCCGCCCTCGTTTCCCCTCGTCATGAAAGTGCTCCACCGCCTCCTCACCAGTATCGCCGCGCTGCTCCTCTTCGCGCCACTCGGCCAGGTCAACGCCGCCGAAAAACCGAACATCATCTTCATCCTCGCCGACGACCTCGGCTACGGCGATCTCGGCTGCTACGGCCAGCAGCTCATCCAGACACGCCACCTCGACCGCATGGCCGCGGAAGGGATGCGCTTCACGCAGTTTTACGCGGGCGCGCCGGTCTGCGCGCCTTCGCGGGCGGTGCTCATGACGGGGCGTCACATCGGGCACGTCTCCGTGCGCGGCAACGCCGGCGGGAAAAATCTCGACCTCGAAGCCTCCCGCCCGCAAACCCTCAGCCGGGACGAACCGACGGTCGCCGAGGTCTTGAAGAAGGCCGGCTATGCGACGGGGCTCATCGGCAAATGGGGGCTCGGCGAACTCGGCTCCGGCAGCGAGCCCACGCGGCGCGGGTTCGACTCCTTCTTCGGCTACCTCAACCAACACCACGCCCACAATTATTACCCCGCCTTTCTGACCCGCAACGAGTCGCCCGTCGGCCTGAAAAACGAAGTCCCCGGCGAAGGCGCTTTCGGCGTCGGCTACGCCTCGAAGAAAGTGGAATACACCGCCGATCTTTTCGCCGACGACGCCGCACGCTGGATCGCGCAGCAGAAGGGTGCGCCCTTCTTCCTCTATCTCGCGCTCACCCTCCCCCACGCCAACAACGAAGCTGGCCGCGCCCTCGGCGACGGCCAGGAAGTCCCCGACTATGGCCCGTATGCCCACAAGGATTGGACAAATCCGAACAAAGGCCAGGCCGCGATGATCACCCGGATGGACGCGCAAATCGGCGCGCTCTTCGCCCAGCTCAAAACCCTCGGGCTCGACGAGAAGACCCTCGTCTTCTTCGCGAGCGACAACGGCCCGCACCGCGAAGGCGGCAATGACCCCGCTCTTTTCCGGGCCAGCGGCGGACTGCGCGGGATGAAGCGCGACCTCTACGAAGGCGGCATCCGCGTGCCCTTCCTCGCCCGCTGGCCGGGGAAAATCGCGCCGGGCAAAACGTCCACCCACGTTGGTTACTTCGGCGACGTCATGGCCACCGTCGCGGAACTCGCCGGCACTGACGCCCCCGCGGGCCTCGACAGCCTCAGCTTCGCCCCCGCACTCCTCGGCCAGCCACAGCCCAAGCACGACGTGCTCTATTGGGAATTCCACGAAGGCGGCACGAAGCAGGCCGTGCTCCTCGATCAGCACTGGAAAGGCGTGCGCGTCCGCCCCGACGCGCCGCTCGAACTTTACGACCTGACCGCCGACCCCGGCGAAGCGCACAACCTGCGCGACACCCAGCCCGAGATCGCGAAACGCGTCGAGGAGCTCCTCACCACCTCGCGGAGCGAAAACGTTCACTGGCCGATCCGCCCCGGCGGCGCGGGCCGCAACCCCGCACTCCCGCAGTAGCCGCATTGGCCCTAGCCCCGACGGAAGATAGATCGAGGCGTTCCCAAAGCGCTGCGCAAATTTTACGCCTCGTTCCCAAAGTTTACGCCTCGTTCCCAAAGTTAGCGCCGCGCTTTGGGAATGCTCATTCCGGCGCGAGACTCTGTCTCCTTTCCGACGAACGAGACCTTGATCGCATTTCCCAGGCGATGCCGTCCACCCCCGAAACGGAACAAACGCTTCGCGAGAGCTTCTGCCGCAAATTGTTTCCGGATCTCGCGGCGTAAACGGAGGCGGGACTTCCCAGTCCCGCGGTCTGCGGCTCTGGGAAGAGCCGCCTACGTTGGTCGCATCCGCCACGCCGTACCATCGGGAGACGGAACGTCCTTTTGGGCACCGCTCTAACTTTGGGAACGAGGGCAAAAAGTCAGGGCGAGCGCCGCCACGAAGGACTGGGCGGCAAAGAGCAGGGACCGAGTCGGGCAGCGCGAGAGAAAAAATGGGGAGTGACGGAGGGAGGTCCGTGGACATCCCGAGTGAGGTCGTGACGGGATGAAGAAGAGCCTATGGCTTCGCCACGGGCCGATTGGACGGGGCGCTGGACGCCGCAGGTTTTTTACTCGTCGCGGGCGGTGCGGTCTGGCTGCTCGTCGCGGCGGGTTTGCTGGCGGGCGACGGCCGGCGAACCACCGTTGCTTTCGGCGCGGTGATCGCTGGTTTTTCGTCCGGCCCCGCGGCCACGGGAGCAAGGTCGGGGTTCTCGATCTCTTTGGTGCGTTGATTGGCCTTGGCCGTGGCGGCATCGGCCTGCGCGAGTTTCGCGGATGCGTCCGTGATCGCTGCGGTCGCCGCCGTGTTCGCATCGAGGAGCGTCTGCTGGCTCTTGGAGCCTTTCTTTTTCAGCTCGGCGATCTGGGCCTTCAGCTTCGCCGTCGTGTCCCCGCGGCTGGGTTTCATCGGGCTGTTGGGATCAAGATTGACCTCTTCCTCGGGCGGAAGGTTCTGGGAGGTGATGAGCGTCAGCTCGGCCGCGGCGATCCCGGACTTGCGTTCCGTGACTTCACTAAGGCTCATGGTGTAGCTGAGCGCCTTACCCTGGCCCTCACTCAGCATTTTCAAGCCGGCGACTTTCAGCTTCTCCGCCTCGACGCGCATGGTCGCGACTTCGAGGGCCTGGGCCAGACGCGCGCGTTCTGCGGAGAGCCGTTCGAGATTGGTCGCCGCCTCGCTGGCCGCCGCGTCGATGACCGCGATGCTGCGCTTGAGAACGTCCCCTTGGCTCCGCACTTTGGCGAGGTCTTCGCCCTGGCGACTCACTTCGGTCTGCTTGGCCGCGATCTCCCGCTCGAGGTCGCGCTGTTTGACTTCCGTGAGAAAATCCTGCGCGCTCCCTGGAGTTTTTGATTCGCCGAGCGCGGGCCACGAAAGGCTGCCGGCGAAAAGAGCGATGAGGCAAAGCGAGAGAATAGGGCGTGAGGTCTTGGGTGTCATAAGGGGGAAGACTTTGTAAACGCGGAGCAGGAGTCTTCGCAAGACCCCTTGTCGGAGTCTCTTTAGAACCGAAAACTTCCGCTGAAAAATCAAGCCGTCCGCTTTTCGCGAACAACCTGTGACCGCACCCGCCGGAAACGACGTTTCACTTCGGCACGGCCAAAAGGACTGCACCGATGATGCCGAGAATGACCAGGGCCGTGATCATCATGTCGCCTCAAAAGCCTTTGTGGATCAGGTTTCACGGCGACTGAATCGGGCGGCCAGGGTGCCGCCGAATTTCCGGCCCGTCCAGCTCACGGTGGAGCGGTCGGGCGGCGCGTGATGTATCCAGATCCACTTCTGGCGCGGACGAACGGCCTCCCGTTCGAGGAGGACTTCGATCTCGTCGCGCGACACCGGCCCATCCCACCACGGCACACGGTGACAAGGACGCCGTCGAGATCGACGCTGTCGCCATCGACGTGGATCCCCTCGCCCCGCACTCGCTCAGCCAGCCGGCCACGGATTCTCCCGCGGCGTTCTGGCGGTCGCCATCATGATTGCCGGAGCTGACCATCAGGCGCGTCTTTTGCCGGATGCGCTCGAGATATTTCTCCACGACGGTGCTCTGCACATCGCTGTCGAGCGCCGAAGCGAGGTCGAGCAAATCGCCACCGATGATCGCCAGGTCGTACTCGCCCGCCTGCGCGACGAACCAGTCGAACTGTTTTAGCGCGTAGTGGAGGTCAGCGACAAAGATCAGCCTCATGGGAAAGAGCGCGTGTCTGTGCCGGTGGAGTTCGCCGCCGTCGATGGGATTCGCGGCCTGCCGATGGGCCCGCGATCTTCCGCCACGCCTCGCTCCGGGCGACCCGCGGCCTGGCGCATGGCCCCACGGGTGCGCGAGGCATTTTCCGGGCTTGTCCCGTGGCGAGGCAACCGGCGGCGGACGACCCCGATTCCGCCTAATTTCATTTTGCCCGGTCGATTGTTTGAGCTATATCCATCGCTCCCACGCCCCGGCGGCATCGCTGCCGCCCTCTTCCCTTTCATCTGTAACTTCATGAAGCTCCACACTCCCTGCCTCCTCGCTGCCATCCTCGGACTCTCCACGCTCCCCGTCTCCGCCGCCGGTTGGTGGGAGGAAATGGATTACGGGCGCTTTCTTTCCGCGACCTTTATCGACAACGGCTCGTCCAAAGTCCTCGACCAGAACGGCAAGGAGAAACAGCAAAGCGGGCGCAGCACGCTGAACGGCGCCACGCGCATCGCGACGAACAAAGGCGTGGCGGTGAAGATCGGCGCGGCGGGTGATGCGGGTTTGGTATTCGATACGGAGCTGCTCCGCGCGACGGGCGCCTGGACCGGTGGCTGGCTGAGCCTCAAGGGGGTGGTCTTCGACGGCGGGCACGGCCCGAATCCGAGCGCTCCGAAGGACGCGAAGGTCTTCTTTGGCACGCACGCCAACACGCCGGGCTGGAGCAAGGGCGGCAGCTTTGCCGATCCGCGCCCCCTGCCGAAAGGCCCGCGCAAGAACGACGTGAAGCCGGGCGATCCGTTTTTTGCCGACGTCGCCTTTGGTCCGTTGCCGAAGGAATGGGCGAAATATCAGGGACTCTATGTGAGCGGCGATCGCGTGGTCTTCGCCTACACCGTCGGCGAGGCCCGGCTGCTCGAATCGCCGAATCTCGAATCGATCGACAGCGACCGCTCGCTGATCACGCGGACCTTCAACGTGCTCGCCCCCGGAACAGCCTCCAGCCTGCTCGTGGCCGATGCGCCCGAGGGCACGACGCCGACCATCGAAGGCGGCAACGCGGTGATCGCCAGCGACGAAGCGGACGCGGACGCTCGGACGGTGATCGGCGTGCTCGGTGCGCCCGCAGGAGCGAAGTTCGTCGTGGACGGGAAGCGCGTGGCGCTGCAACTGCCGGCCTTTGCGGCGGGGCAGAAATTCAAGGTTGTCGCGATCCGCGGCGCCTCGGCGGATGTGGCCAAGCTCGCGGAAGCGATCCGCGCGGTGCCGGCTCCCGAGGATTTGCAGCCGCTGACCAAGGGCGGCGCACCGCGCTGGAAGGAAACCGTGAAAGCGCAGGGCACGCTGGGCGCGGAAGACGGCACGTTTCCCTACGTCGTCGATAACCTCGCGGTACCGCTGGAGAATCCTTACAAGTCGAAGATCCGCATCGCCGGGCTCGATTTTTTCAAGGATGGCCGCATCGCGTTCAGCACCTGGAGCGGCGACGTGTGGGTCGGCAAGGGCATCGACGCCAAGCTCGAAAACATCGAGTGGCAGCGTTGCGCGACCGGAATCTTCCAGGCGCTCGGCTTGAAGATCGTGGACGACCAGATCTACGTCCTTGGCCGCGATCAGATCACGCGGCTGCGCGACCTCAACAACGATGGCGAGGCGGACTTTTACGAGAACTTCAACAACGACGTCCAAGTCACGCCCGGCTTCCACGAATTCACCTTCGGCCTGGAGACCGACCCCGAGGGCAATTTTTATTTCGCCAAAGGCGGCCCGGTGAATCCCGGCGGTCGCGGCTGGGGACCGCTGAGCGATCACAACGGCGGCATGTTCAAGATCTCGAAGGATGGCTCGAAATTCGAGGTCTTCGCCACCGGCCTGCGCGCGCCGAACGGCATCGGCATGGGACCGAACGGCGAGCTCAGCACCGGCGACAATCAAGGCACCTGGGTGCCGACGGAATACATCCATATCATCAAGCAAGGCGAGTGTGTGTCCGTGCCAGATCTCTCCCATCAGATCCCGGTGCCGACGTCGTTCCCGCCGCATCTGTGCTGGATTCCCTACGAGTGGTGCAACTCGAACGGCGGCCAGGTCTGGGTGACCAGCAACCAGTGGGGACCGCTCAAAGGCAGCATGCTTTATCTCTCCTATGGCAAGTCCACGCTGATGGCGGTGCTCCAGGAAAAGGTCGGCGACGTGCGCCAGGGCGGTGTGGTGAAGTTCCCGCTGAAGTTTGAAAGCGGACTTGCCCGCGGACGTTTCAGCCCGATCGACGGACAGCTCTACGTGGCCGGCCTCAAGGGCTGGCAAACCAACGCCGCGAAGGACGGAGCGATTCATCGCGTGCGCTACACCGGCAAACCCCTGACCATGCAGAACAAACTGCACGTCACCGACAAGGGCATCACCATTGGCTTCACCGGCGAACTCGATGCGGCCAGCGCGAGCGACGCCGCGAACTACGCCATTCAGCAATACAACTACCGGTGGACGTCGGCCTACGGCTCCGACAAATACAAAGTGAGCGACCCGAAGGTGAAGGGCAAAGACCCCGTCGAGATCAAGTCAGTGACCGTCGCGCCGGATAAGAAGTCGATTTTTCTCGAAGTGCCCGGCCTGCAACCGGTGATGCAGATGGAGATCAAGATGAACATCAAAGCCGCCGACGGATCGAGCGTGCCCGCGGACCTCGGCAACACGATCAACGTGGTGCCCGCCGCCACGCAAAAGGGCGCGACGTATCCGATCGGGAAGTTCCATTTCAACATCGGCTATCAGTTCTAGCTCGGGATCGCCTCGCGAGTCGTGGGTTTAGTTTTAGAGCGGGACGGGTCATTCTGAGCGGAGTGTAACGGAGTCGAAGAATCCCGTGGCAGATCCAGCAATCATCGCTGGTGGAGCGCCGGGTTTTTTCGACTTCGTTCCGTCCCACCATCGCCCGCACGGAACTCCGCTCAGAACGACACGTTCTTTTCTCCGTCCGGTGCGGCCCAACCGGAGCTTTGGCACCAGAGGTCAAAGTCGTTAACATCATCCCGAACATGAAAGCCGCACTCTCTCTGCTCGCTCCTCTTACCCTCGCCGCGCTTTTCACCGCGTCGGTTTCGGGCCAAGGGAACACCCTTTTTCCTCCACCGCTTCCCGAGGCCAGGCCCGCGAAGCAGCAAGGCCTGACGGTTACTTTTGAAGCCGGCGGAAAACGAGACGCTCGCCGCGCGCGGCTCGTCGCGCTCTTCGTTCCCGCTGGCCAGCCCGCCACGCCATTTTTGCCGGTCGGGCCTTTCACTGCAAAGTGGGAAGCGGAGATCGTCTCGGAACTGCGCGCCGAATACACCTTCGCCGTCGAGACCACCGGCATCGCCACCGCCACGCTCAACGGCGCTCCATTGCTCGACAGTCGGCTCAAGATCGCGCCGCAACCCGTCCAGTTGCAGAAAGGCGCAAACAAACTGGTCGTGGAATTTCAAAGCCCGGCGCAGGGCGACGCCTCGGTGCGGCTGATGTGGTCCTCGAAGGAATTTCCACGCGAACCCCTGCCGCCGACCGTCTTCCAGCACGACGTGAACGCGAACGACCTGCGCCTCGGGGAACGACTGCGCGAAGGTCGGATGCTCTTTGCGCAAAACCGCTGCGTGGCCTGCCACGAAGCAGGCCCGTTGATGCCACCGAAGGGCGAAGGCATGCCGGAACTGGCCCAGGACGCCCCGACTTTCGACAACGTCGGCGGCAAATATCAGGAAGCGTGGCTGGCCGCTTGGATCAACGATCCGCACGCCATCCGTCCGCGCTCGCTCATGCCGAAGATCTTCGCGGGTGAAGCGGACAAGATCGATCAGCGCGCCGCCGATCTTGCAGCGTATTTCATTTCGGCTAGCCCTCCGCCCGAAGGCAAACCAATCGACCTCGGGCTTTCCGATCAAGGCGGCGCGCTCTTCGCGAATCTCGGCTGCGTGGCCTGCCACACCAAACCCGACGCCGATGGCCAGGACGCCCACAACCGCGTGCCGCTCGCGCACGTCAAAGCCAAGTGGTATTCCGGCGCGCTCGTCGAATTTCTCCAGGACCCGGCGAAAAACTACGCGTGGATCCGCATGCCGCATTTCCGCCTGAGCCCGGAGGAAGCAACCAAACTCGCCGCGTATCTGATCAACACCGCGACCAAGGAATCCGCCGGCGGACCAAAAGGCGATGCCACACGCGGCGCCCAACTCCTCGCCACATCGAACTGCCTGAACTGCCACGCCGGCGTCCCGCCGACGAACACGCCGACGCTAGCCGCGACGCTCAACAAAGGCTTCACCACCTCGAGCAAAGGCTGCCTCGCGCCCGATGCCGCGGCACGGGGCAAGGCGCCCGACTTTCACTTCGCGCCCGAACAACGCGAGGCGCTCCTCGCCTTCGCCGCGCACGGCTTTGACTCCCTCAAACAGGACGCACCCGCGGAATTCGCCGACCGGCAGATCAAGAACCTGAATTGCGCGGCCTGCCACAGCTCCGACGGCCAGCCGAGCGTGTGGTCGCAACTGGAAGAGGAAGTCATCGCCTTGCAAAGCGGCGCGCCGCTGGAGGCAGGCGAAGGCCATCCGATCCATAGCATGGCGCTACCTGCGCTGACCTGGCTCGGCGAGAAGCTGCGGCCCGATTACATGGCCACGTTCATCGCCGGGCACGCCAGGGACAAACCACGCCCGTGGATCGTCGGGCGCATGCCGGGTTTCGCGACCTACGCGGAGCCGCTGGCCAGGGGGCTCGCGCACCGTCACGGCTTCGACGCGAACATCGCCGGCGCAGCCGCTCCAGATGCGGAGAAGGTGAAAGCAGGTGGGACCCTGCTCGGCGAAAACGGCGGCTTCAATTGTCTGCAATGCCACACCCTCGCGGATCGCGCGGCGACGGCCGTCTTCGAAGCGCCCGGCCCGAATCTCGCGCTCACGCCCATCCGGCTGCGCAAGGAATACTATCACCGCTGGGTGCTCGCCCCGACGCGCATCGATCCGGAGACCAAGATGCCGAAATTCGCGGATGACGAAGGTAAAACTCCGCTCACCGATTTTTATGAGGGCAAAGCTGCGGAACAGTTTGAGGCCATTTGGCTCTATCTGCAGACTTTCCGCAAATAGGCCCCGGCCTGCTTATCTCATTTTTCCTGCCAGCGCTGCCATTCGAGCGCGGGTCGATCGACGCGGAATTGCACGACGCGTGTGTGCTCCACTTCGGTGACATACGCCGTGCGCCCATCCGGTCCGCCGAAGCAAATGTTCGAGGGCTTCAAGCCGAGCACGTCGATCTCGCGCAGGATTTCGCCGGTCGGTGAAAGTTTGGCGACCGTTCCTTTGGAATGGCGCGTGACGTAGAGGTTGCCATCGACGTCACACCGCATTCCGTCGAAGCCGAAGTCCTCGAACTGCTTCACCAGCTTGCGTTCGCCGAGCGAGCCATCGGCCTTGATCGGAAAGGCCCACACCCCGCGTTGCTCGCTTTCATTCACATAGAGGGTCTGGCCGTCAGGGCTCACGTCGAGTCCGTTGGTCGTACCCAGTCCGCTGGCGACCAAGTGCGTGCGCCCATGGCGATCGATGCGCCAGAGTTGGCCGGTCTTCTCTTTCCAATTCGGATCGCTGGCGTAGAGCGTGCCGTCAGCGGTGATCGCAAGATCGTTCGGCTGATTCATCTTCAGTTCATGCGCGAAGACGCTGATCGCCTTGGTCTTCATGTCCACGCGCAGCACGTTGTGGCCGGTGTAGTCGGCGACATACATCGTGCCGTCGCGGCCAAAGCGGATGCCGTTGCCGGTGCTGCCTTCGGGCAGCGTGACGAACAACTCGGCCTTCCCGTCGGGCGTGACCTTGCCGATCGTGTGTTGGCTGCCGAAATTCACGACGTAGAGGTTGCCCGCCGCGTCGCAAGCCGGGCCTTCGATGCCGGGAGTGAAAGCGCCCGGGGTGGTGAGCGGCTTGGCGACGAAAAGCGGTTCGCTTTCGGCGGACGGAGCGCCGTGTTTCGGCCCGGCCCCAATGACGGTGACCCAAAGCTGATCCGTCGAGTTGATCACCAGTGCCGTGTAACCCTGCGTGTTCTCACCGGTCGTGGTCATGAGGTGCGGCACGGCGTGTTCGGCGCCCGATTCCGTTTCCCGCACCACGAGCTGAAAAGGCTGACTGGCAGACGCTGCGCCGTCGGTCGCGACGATTTTCAAAGTCACCTCGCCGCCTTTCTCGGGCACGTCCACAGCTACCGAGGAAACTCCTTCCGGCAGATTCTTCGCGGCGAGCTGCAGCTTGGATTTCAGCCCATTCACCCGCTTCACCGTCGTCTTAATCTCACTCGTCTTGCCGGCTGTCACTGCGACCGAGTGATGGACCGCTGTGGCCGTGACCGACGGCTTCGCCTCGGCGATCGCGAGGCGGTAAAGGTAGTCACGCCCGCCGTGGTGCGTGAGATCGCCGATGGCCGCGATGAAGGTGCCATCACCCGGCGCGGTCCACGTGAGTTGCGGATCGCGCGAGCCTTCCGCGTCATCGTTTCGCGCGAGTTCCTTGCCGTCCTTGTTTTCGATCTTCAACCAGGCGTCGAGCGGCGAACCGGCTCGCGAGCCCGTCAGCTTAAATTCGTAGGCTTTCCCTTTCATCGCGGTGAAGACGAAGCGGTCTTCGTCACCCGCTTTCTCGATCGCGCCGGGAATCGAGCACGGGAAGTGGATGGCCTGCGCGTTGTGGCCGGCGTTGTTCGGCTCCTGCTCGGCGACTTCCCCGCCTTGGTTGGCGTCGTGCGGCGGAAGGGTAACGCGCTCATGTGGATTTGTCGTGAGATGCAGCCGATAGACGCAGCCTTCACCACCAGTGAAGCCGACGTCGGTCGCGGCCGGATAAACGAATCCCATGAGTTGCACGATGAAGACTCCATCGCTCGGCGCGGACCAGGTGAGCAGCGGATCAAGCGTGCGGCCATCATCGTGGTTGAACGCGAACTGCGTGCCGTTCCCATCGACGATGCGCAGCATGCCGTCGAAGGCGGACCCGAGCACGTAGGCCTCGAGGCGCGCATTCAGCGTTTCCCCTTTCTTCCGCGCGACCGCGAACGAATCCACGTCGCCGGCTTTGTCGAGCTTGCCGCTGATCGTCGCGGGTAATTGCGCGATCTTTTGCGGCGATTTGAAAGTATCGTTCGGCTCCGCATCGAGCAACTCGGGTGCGGTGGAGACGATGAAATAACGCGGCGCCGACGCCCCGTCCTTGTTGAAAAACCGCACGAGATACGGCCCGAGCGCCGCGTCCTTCGCGATCTCCACGTCGAACTTTCCATTCGCCTTCGCCGGCTTAAACGTGATCCCCGGTGCATCCACCCAGACCTGCGGCGGCCACGGCTCGGTCTTGCCTGAGGCCGTCACCGACACCGTTTTCCCTTGCTGCCCAGCGACGGGAAAAAGATGCGTGAGTGTCGGCTCGGCGGCGCTCGCCATCAGTCCGCAAGCCGCAAAGAGGACGCCCGTGACGCGCAGCAGAGACACGCCCTTAGACGAAGAGTTCCTTGATCATGCGCCCTTCGTTCACCAGGTGGATCGGCCGCCCGGTGTTCGTCTGGAGCGTCATGTGCGGATCGATGCCCATCTTCGTGTAGAGCGACGCGGCGAAGTCCTCCGGGCGATAGACATTCTCGGCGGCGTGATAGCCCTTCACGTCGGTCGCGCCG
>Ga0105047_10000229_pt1 | contig 87378 bp, 72 predicted proteins | sample MAT04_FD_78384 | JGI IMG/M metagenome (GOLD analysis project Ga0105047, IMG submission 78384) | Freshwater microbial communities from Lake Fryxell liftoff mats and glacier meltwater in Antarctica - MAT-04 (megahit assembly) | ecosystem: Environmental > Aquatic > Freshwater > Ice > Liftoff... | reverse complement strand
GCAAGTCCATCGGGATGGTCGATCCGGAAACCGCTGATCGTTGAGTCGTGTAGAAGCCGAAGCAGCACGCTGTGGCTCCAAGCGAACACATTCGGTTCCTCGACCCTGATCGCCACTAGCGTGTCGACGTCGAAGAACCGCCGGTAGTTCAGTTCTTCTCCGGCCATTTGCCAAAACGCGAGCCGGTAGTGCTGGGAGGCGAGTAAGCGCTCGAGCTGCAATTCTTCGGTTCCAACGCGGATCGGAAAGACGTGGTCGAAGTAACGAAGTATGGGCTCGGAATTGGGGCCGCCATCGGGGTCGAGGACAAGCTCGCCGGCGTCGAGAACCTCGTCAATTCGTGATCCAAGTACAGGCAGCAAAATCTGGTGACCGCTGGAGACATCAATATCGAACGCATCGGCAAAGGGACTGTCGGGGCCATCGCGCAAGAGTGACCACAGCGTGGGGTTATCGCTCTCGGGTACCGGTAATGCCATGTGGTTTGGCACGATGTCCACCACAACCCCGATGGACTCCTTGGCGAGCCGCTCACTGGCTTCTCGCAGTAACGCTTCCCCGCCGATCTGGTCACTGACTCGACTGTGATCAACCACGTCGTACCCGTGCTGGGAATCGGTGGTAGCAGCGAGGATCGGCGATAGGTAGGCATGGGTGATGCCGAGGTCACTCAGGTAGCTCGTTGTCCCACCAAGGTCCGCCAAATCGAAGTCACCGGTGAGTTGCAGCCGATATGTGGAAAGCGGAACGCGACGCTCCCACTCGTTTGCCATAGGCAAGTGTTTATCAGCTACGCGCTCGCGGCGCACCTAGTACTGGTGTGGGTGGGGCTAGGAGGTGGGTGCGGCTGCCCATAATGTCGGGCCAGCTTTGACGGCAACCTTCTTGTAGACCAGCAACTGCAGTGCTACCTCGACCTGGTCGACCTTCTCTGTGCGGCCTTGAAGCTCGAGCAATTCGTGGATTTGCTCGAGCGTGGCCGGCGTCGCGAGCTCGCGCAGAGCGGCGGTAAGTGCCTCGGCCGTGTTGTAGCCCGACCAACGTGCGCGAGGGGGCCTGATCGCTTCGGGCAGCCGATCGGCTAACGCTGGAACCTGGTCAACGACGGCTGGCACGGTGGCAGTGACGACGGTCGGCAGGTTGTTGTTAATGATTGAGAAGCTGTCCGTAAGTACGGAACCAGCCTTGTCTGCGACACCGCGAACGCGGTCAGTCAGGTTGATAGCGGCTGAAGGCATGGCGGTGAGTGGATTCATGATGGGAATTCTAATCGCTGCTTCGCTCAAACCGTGCAATGCCCGGTTCCCCACGCTACCGGCGTGGCCTTGGGATTCAGGGCGATCTCGATTGGCCACACTGGGCCACCCACGACTCCTGGCTTGGCCGCAACGAAGATCGAGATAAATCTTGCATCCAAAGGAGGAATCACGGCAGTCGAAACCATGAATGCCCGAGCCGAGGTCTTGGACTTCCATTTCCAGTTGGATTTGGCAATGGCAGCCGCAGGGAAAGGAAGAACCTTGACATAAGTGCCCATTGCGTTGTCTTTGATCCCGACGATGTCAAAGCCAGTGCCGGTCGTGGCCTCGATTCCGAGCTGAAGGTTGTTGATCATCGTGCCGAAGCCGTTGTCGATGGCGCCGCAGCCGTTGGTGTACAAGTGAAGGCTACTGGCGATGGGAGCGACGAATGGCTTCACGGCGGGCCGGGCTGCGAGTTCTTGGCGTTGCTTGTCCTCGGCCCTGCGCTTGTCGGCAGCAAGTTCAAGTAGTGCTGCCTTGTGGGCGACATCAGCTTTGCTCACGGCGTGCTCAGAGGCGGCTTTCGCTGCAGCGTTAGCGGCTGCGGAATTGGCCGCGGACGTGTATGTGGAGTGAGATCGAGTTGCCTTTGTGGTTGCAGTGCTCGTGGTTGCTTTGGCCGGAGCACGCGTCTTGGTGCCTGCCTTGGCGCTCGACCAGTCCATATTCAACGGGTCGCCCTTGCCACTATCGGCCTTGTCGGCAGTGGCAGGAGGAGCAGGTGGAGCCGACGATGCTGCCGAGGCGTTAGCGTCGGAGCAAGCCGACAGGGCTAACGGAGCGACTGCAGCTAGAACTAGGAATGCGGCGACGCCGCGGTGTTGTCGCATTCCAGCAACTGGTTTGGACGTGTTGCGTTGTGTCGTCATGGTTCCCCCGAAACATGCATGAAGCAGTGATCACTGTCGCGACCGAAGTGAGATTCCATGCCCTGGGCATGATTTCAAGCCCACAGCAATCGCTTTCGACCTCCCATTGTGCCACTTGAACTTCCGGTGGCTGGCAAGCGGCATCTCGGGTCACCCCAATGTGCTATCTGATGATGCTTCAGATCTGAGGTTCGCGGTATCGGCCGAACAACTGATCACGAGCGACTACCGACAGTGAGCGCCCAAGTCGGACTCTGCATTCAAATGATCGGGGGAGGGCTACGCCACTCGTTCTAGCAGATGGAGCTTGTTGACTAGCGCCTCGTCGAGGGTTTTGTAGCCATGGTCATCAAAGAGAACAACAAGTGCCTTGCCATCATGGCCTTGGATCAACCCAGCGCCAAATTTCTTGTGCCGCACGGGAGTTCCAGACTCCCACTGCGATTCGTGGTCTGAGTGAGTTCCCGCCTCGCATCGGTCGCAATTGCCACAGTCCTTGGGTGGGTTCTCATCACCCAGGAGGTAGAGCAGTAGCGATCGTCGACAACCCTGACTCTCGGCGTAGCGCCGGACGATGTCAACACGAGACTTGGTCAGCGAACGACGCTTGTCAGCCTGCATCTTGAGGTAGTCCAAGATGTCTTGAAGTGTCATGTCCTCGCGAGCCAGCGCCCAATGCCTGGGTCGGATGAAGGTCACGACCCCAGTCAATTGGTTCATCAATCGCGTGAGGGAACGTGGATTGAAGTCTGGTAGATCCTGAGCAGTCGCCTCGCCGCTGACACGGCCCCGCACCAGTTCCTCATACATGAGGGCAACCTTCTGCGGGTTTGGTCCGGCGACTGCTGCGTGGAACTTGCGCACAGCCAGGTCCTCAGCTCGGAAGAACAGCACAGCCTTGGATGGTTTTCGGTCACGGCCCGCTCGGCCGATCTCCTGGTAGTACGCATCGATTGCTTCTGGGGCTGACAGATGAAACACGAAGCGGACGTCGGGCTTGTCGATGCCCATTCCAAAGGCGTTAGTTGCCACCACGACACGCGCCTCGCCTGACAGAAATTTCGCATGAACCTCGTTGCGTTGTTTAGACGGCATTCCGGCGTGATAGGCCAGTGCTCCGACCTCCCCGGCGTCGACCAAGTCGGCGGCGAGGTCCTCTGCCTGTTTACGAGTCGCAACATAGATCAGGCCGGTGCCTTCTTCGGCGCAAGTGGATTCGATCAGATCACGGCGCAAGTGGATCTTGTCGGCGTAGCGGCGAACCCGCAGGTTGATATTGGGGCGATCAGCGGTGCGTACGACCACGGCGGGGTCATCCATTTTGAGGCGATCGATGATCTCCTGACGCGTTGCCGGTGCCGCGGTGGCCGACATAGCCAGGATGCGGGGCTTGCCGATACTGGCGACGTACTCACCCAGTGCCAAATAGTCAGGCCGAAAGTCGTGGCCCCAGGAAGCAACACAGTGAGCCTCATCGACGACTAGCAGACTTGGCGGTGCTGCCTCGAGTGCAGCGTAGACGGCCTCATTGGTGAACTGCTCAGGTGCAAGAACGAGGTACTCGACCTCGCCCCGAACGTAGGCTGCCAGCGTCGCCTTGTGTCCTTTGACAGTTGAGTTGAGGATCGCAGCGCCACCGTCGAGGCGGTTGAGGTTGCGCGATTGATCGTGCTGCAGCGAGATCGTGGGCGAGATGACAATGGTTGGGCCATCGATAAGTTGGGCCGCAACTTGGTAGATCGCGGACTTTCCGGCTCCTGTTGGCAGGACGACCAATGTGTCGCGCTCTAACGTCGAGTGCAGCGCCTCTTTCTGAGCCTCAGTCAGCTGGGAACCGGACAACACGTGCTCGGCCGCTGCATTGATGCGGGCGTTGTGCGCTGCCACGTCGTTTGCGAGCCGTTTGCGTTCGGCGATCGCCGCAGCGAGTTCGTCGGGCTCGGACTCCTGGGCCGGGGACTTAGCCTGCTCAGGGATGGTGGCGAGACCCTCATCTAGATCAGTGGAATCCTCCGACGCGGTCGTCTGCTTCGCAGCACGCAGCTTGGTCTTGGTGATCTTCGATGTGCTCACGGGGCCGAGCTTAGGCAAAGTCAGCCTGCGACTCTTTGGCGCTCAACCCGTTTGCCGCAGTAACCGCTGGCGGTGCGAGCACTCGTGCCAGCAACTCGAACTGCTCCTCGGGATCGAACTTCTCCGAGCGCGCCACAGTTCGAAGGCGTTGCGCCGCAGCGAGCAGGGCAACTCGGCTAGGTGCTCGGTTCTTCGTGACGGACGATTTCCCAGTTACATCGATCAGCTGAGAGTCCAACATCGCTGCTGCGGCAAACGCCAACGCGATCGCATGCTTGCACCAGTCGCCTGGCCGACTCCCATACATGCAGGTGCAAGTGGCGTCAGGAGAATGCAGGCCACCGGGGGTCACGCCCATGACGGTGGTGAAATAGTCCTGTGACGAGCCGCCTACAGTCGCGCTGATTGATGTCTCGTCCCGGTCAATATCGGTCAGCTTCCCGCCACGGGCATAGTCGACACCGCGTCGATGCGGTCCGCGCAGCCAATTGCGTTGCGCCGCCTCGAGGAACTCCTCGCCGGGTCCGCCGGGCTCGGCGAGGCCTGGGTCGGTGACCAGGGTTGCCCCGGCGGAGATGAAGAGTCGGTGAGTCATGGACGCACCTCTACGACGCTCGGTCCGGATGTGTCGGACTCCTTGCCCACCAGCGCGACCAGCTCCGCAAGTTCACTGGTTGAGAGTTCTGTCACCGCCTTGGTCGCATTGCCCTCGACGATGGCAGCCGCTGTGTCTCGCTTATGTGAAAGCACTTGGTCGATTCGGTCTTCTAAGGTTCCAGGACACACCAGGGTGTGCACCATCACGGTTTGAGTTTGCCCGATTCGCCATGCACGATCAGACCCCTGATCCTCGACAGCTGGGTTCCACCACCGGTCGAGGTGAATCACATGGCTGGCTCGCACGAGGTTGAGCCCAGTTCCGCCAGCTTTCAGTGATGCCAGCAACACTGGCGGCCCACTAGCTGCAGAGAACTGATCAACAACGCGAGTGCGAGCATGGCGGGTCATCGAACCGTGAAGCACCAAAGAGTCGATCCCGGCGTGCGAATTCAGGTAGGCGGCCAGCGGCCTGAGAAATGAAGCGTATTGGGAGAACACAATGACTGCGTCGCCCTCTGCCACCGTTTCAGTAAGGATCGATTCGAGTTCGACCAGCTTGCCTGAGCTTGAAGTTAGTCCCTTGGAATGTGTGCCCATAGCCAGTTGCGGATGAACGCACGCTTGCTTCAACTTGGTTAGGCCAGCCAGGATCATTCCCCGACGGGCTGTTCCGTCGGAGGACTCGACTGCTTCGATCATCTTGCGAGCAGTGGTTTGGTAAATCCCAGCTTGCTCACGTGTCAGTGAACAGTCCCGCCGAATCTCGATCTTGGGCGGCAAGTCTGGGACGACTGTCTTGTCGGACTTGCGCCGCCGTAGCATGAACGGCCCGACGACGTTGCGTAGGCGTTCAATCCGCGTTGGATCGTCGCTGGCAGCATTCGAAAGGTAACGGCGCCGGAATGCGGCAAACGACCCGAGTAGTCCGGGTTGGGCAAATGCCATGAGCGACCAGAGGTCGCCCAGGTGATTCTCGACGGGTGTGCCAGTGACCGCGAATCGGTGGGTGGCACTAATCATGCGTGCCCGTTGAGCAGCCTTGGAGGATGGGTTCTTGATCGCCTGAGCCTCGTCGAGGACCACCCGGTGCCACGCCGTATCGATAATGTCTGAGTCCTTGGCCATGACTGCGTAGGTCGTAACTACGATATCGCTGTGATCGATGATCTGCGACAGGTCTCGCCCACTACCGTGATGGATGCTCAGTCTCAGATCAGGCGTGAACTTGGCCGCTTCACGTCGCCAGTTGTCTAACAGCGTGGTTGGGCACACCACCAGCGTGGGGCCGGCGTGGTCGGCCTGGATTCTCGCCAGGATCTGGATGGTCTTGCCAAGACCCATGTCATCGGCCAGAATCCCGCCGACATTGTTGGCCTCACACCATGTCAACCAAGCCAAGCCGTCGAGTTGGTAGTGACGCAGGTCGGCCTGGAGTTCTGGCGCAACGGACACCTGCGCAATGGAGGTCAAACTAGTGATTCCGCGAAGCGCTTCACCGACCCAGCCCTTGACTCCTGTCGCGTCGACTTCTAGTCCGTCGAATTCTTCGCTCAAGATGTCAGTCGCCAGCAGGTCACCTCTGTTGGCGCGTTCGATGAGCCGTGCAGCAGTCCCAGTTCCTGACGGTACCCGCACCCAATCAGAGCCGAGCTTCACGAATTGTGTCGACGAGTTGATCAACTCTTCGATCTCGGCTGGGCTCAGGGTTTTGCCGTCGATAGCAGCCGCCACAGTCAGCTCAAGGCCGCCGCTGACCATTCCGGTGGGAGTGCCTGAGATCGAGGCAGATGTACGCATTCTTCGCTTGCGCAGAGTTCCTTTGGGAGTGCGAACCTCTATGCCCACGGCTTCCCAGGCATCGATGGCATCACAGAACTTCACCAGTCGGGTCTCATCCAGAACAGCCGACAATTCCGTATACAAACGTGGGAAGCGCGCTGCGCCACGGGCAGCAGCGAGCTCGGCAGATAAGAGATCGGCCAGCGACTCCGGATTGAGCCCCAGGTCGGTTGCGAGTTGGTTTCGGTCGAGCACCAGGGGCGGCACCGGCCAGAAATTGTCGTCGCGAACGGTTATCAAGCCCACATCCGCGACCCACCCGGCTCCAGGAACTGGTGGGGCGTGCAGCGAGATTCCGAGTCGCGATTGTGTCTGATTGCGCATGACTGCTCGATGGCTCCACCTCTTGATCTGGTCGGCGATCACTGGATCTGCGCAGGGTCCAACAAGGGCCGAGGGGATTGGGAAGGATCGCGCCAGAGAGTCCGTCGCGGCCATGGCGTAGGCCCAAAGGAATTCGAATAGTTCGGCCGAGGGCAGGTTTCGGGCATCGGCATCTTTGGGCAAGGTGGTGATGAACTCCCCGATGCTCTGCTCAAGGTTGCGCCGTTGAGTTCGATTCGGCAAGCACGACCATTGCAGTTGAGTGCACGCTTGATCCCATTGTCCCGACTCCACATCAAACGCCAGGTCGGCCATCGGCGAGGTGAGGGCGATATCACCGGAGTTCAGGCTCTCAGCAGTCGCCGCTAGTAACGCAGCGAAACTCAATACCGAGTCCGTGACCAGTTCAGAAGCCTGCGTCGCAGACAACAACGTCTCGATTGCCTCTGTTGCATCGACCTCCACGGTTACCTCAACGGCCAGTCCCGGTCCGGGCGGGCCTCCTTCGTGGGGAAGGGCAATCTCGTCGGGAACGGCAATCCCCGCCGCACGCATGCCGCTGGCAGGTCCGCCGAGTATGACTTCCCGACCTCGGATATCCACCCAGATGGTTTGCCTGTTCACACGCCACCGGCGCCGCGGGCCACCAGAGCGACTCCCCAGTTCTGAGCAACAGAAGTAGTGCTCAACAGTGGTCCGAACCGCGGTCGCGGACGAGCTTGCCTGTGGTGGCAAGGAACTTCCACGAGTATCCAGTCCGGCGCAGGTCGAGTTGTAACGCGCCGCTGACCTTGGTCACGCGCTTGCGAGACCCGGCCACAGCTGTTGCGAATGGATAAAATTCCGCCCCGCCCGTGCCCACTGAGTATTGGCGTATTCCACTGCTAGCTGGTTGGCCATTGATGCCCATTCGCAAGAATCGCTCGTAGTTGTGCTGATGGCCAACCAGCAGCAGGTCGGCACCGGCATTTTGCAGCAGGCTGAAAAGGGGTGCTGCGTTGGTCTCGGCCTTCTTCGGCGTTGAGGAGAACATGGGGTGATGCCAGGCTGCTGCGAGGCAGGCATTGGGGTGGGCCGCTAGATCGGCCTGGAGCCATCGGTACTCGGCTGAGTGAGGCGCGCATCCGCCCGCTAAGTTGACGCAGTTGGAGTTCAACATGACGAAGTGCCATGACCCGAAATTGCGAGAGTAGTACGGCTTTGCAGGCGTCCCCACTCGCTTGCCGAAGTAGGAGAAGTAGTCAGCAGCTCGTGGAGTCACATACTCGTGATTGCCCGGCACCGGCCAGGTGCGCTTCTTTAGCTTTCCGAAAGACGGTTTGTAGCACTGGGCAAAGTTGGTCTTGGAACCCTTCGGATAGGCCAAGTCGCCAAGCGCGAGCACCGGTCCCGCTCGCTTCGTGAGCAGTTTGGCCACGGCAGCGATCCGTTTTGCGGCCTTCTTGCCACATAAACCGATGTCGCCAACGGCGAACACCCGCGTCGAGAGCGCGCCGCTGGTGGCCGCAACTGCGCCCCCAGCGGCAGGGTTTGTCGGCTGCGAGGTCGTTTGTGCAGCAGAGGGAATGGTCATCGCAACTAGTCCAACAGTTGCCAGCGCAGTTGGCAGCGCGATCTTCGCCCGAAACAGGCGCCGACTGACATGCGAGCTCATAGCCCAAGGATATGTCAGACATCGGCGAGGGGGGCCAGGACTTGCTCGCCGATGGTTCGGGTGGGAGCGTTGGCAGGTAAGTGCCTGACCGTTACCCCGGGTGTCGCAGGTGATCAGCGAATTGGAGGTTGGGTGCACCCATGGCCTGGCTGCTGCTGATACCGATGTTGGTTAGTGCCGCCCTGGCTCAACCGGGCCTCCATCAGAGTTTGTGGCGCGACGAGACCGCCACGGCGATTGCCATCACACGTTCGACTGGCCAACTGCTTGACACGCTGACAAATGTAGATGTGTCGATGACTGCCTACTACCTATTCATGCACGCTTGGTCATCGGTATTCGGCACATCCGAGATTGCGCTGCGGATGCCCTCACTGCTGGCGATGATCGCCGCCGTTGGGGTGGTTGGCCTCCTGGGCTTTCGAATTGCCAGTCGTAGCGCTGGGATCGTTGCCGCATCCTTGATGGCCGTTTCACCTGCCGCCGTGAGGTATTCGACGGAGGCGCGGCCCTACGCCCTAGCGACGTTGTTTGTCGTTGTCGCCGCCTACGTCGCACATGGGCCGGTGCGTCGTGCTGTAAGTGAGCAAGCTCAGCAGGCCAGCGGGGTTGCCGCTCAAACTGGGAGTCCTCGGTCAGTGCGGCGTGACCTGCCTTGGGCGCTGATTGCGGCGCTCGCGGTTGCGCTGCATTTCCTCGCGATAATAGCTGTTCTCGCGCAAGTCTTTTGGCTTGTAGGGAGACGATCGCGTTACGCCTATGCGCTAATTCCGCTGGCCACCGCCTTTGTGCTGGTGGTTGCCGTCAAGGGACAGGCTTCTTATCAAGACTGGATCCAACTCCCCACGGCTATTGGTGTACTCCAATCGTTCGTCGTGTTGGCGGGGCCCGCTGCTGTCGTACTGGGGTTTTGTGGTGCGGTCGTGTTGGTTGTCAGACGGACCGGCCTGGCAGTGGCGAAAGTGGACCAATGGGTCCTGATTGCCTGGGCACTTCTTCCAGCTCTTGTGTTGATCGTAGGTTCGTTCGTCTACAAGCCGGTATTTATCACGCGCTACGCCATCATGTCGATGCCGGCATTGGCATTGCTTGCGGCTGTGTTCGCGGTGGGCGGTTTCCAAGCGCTGCGACTGGGCAGGCGCTGGCGGTGGTCGATCGGCGTCATTGGTGCGCTCGTGTTACTCGTGATTGCTGCCATCGGGATCGCCTACTCGCCCAAGAGCACACACGAGGACCTCAGGGGTGCAGCTGACTACATCGTTGCGAACGAGGAACCAGGCGACGGATTGATCTACAACCCATCCTGGTTGTCGGTAAGTACAGGTTGGTATCTGGACCGCAACGCAACCAACCCGCCCGTGGATCTTGCAGTCCTCGGACCGAGCACACCCGCCCTTGAGAACAACCTGTGGCCCAAGGATGTTTCAGCGCCAGAAACACTTGCCAGAGTCGAGTCGGTCAATCGGGTCTGGCTGGTACAGCTAGCACCCGGGCAATCCAGCAACTGGACACCAGTTCCCAATGTAGGAGGGCCTAGTGCTGACTACATCCGTTCGCACTGGAAACGATTGCAGTCCCAACAGTTCGACGACCTAGAAGTGTCGCTCTGGGAGCGACGAGGCTAACGACAGGCACGGATTCAGAAATTGACACCCAGATCAGCATCGCTTGCGACTACTGAGAGTCAATTTCTTGCCTATTGAGCGTCGCGTGAACATCCAGACTGACTGGGAAGTGGATCACCCATAGAGTCGGCATGTCAACATCAAATGCAGAGGGCGATTGCTAATGCGTGGAGCGAAATTCCGTAAACTCGCACTGGTTGGCGTGCTCGGTGTTGCATCAATTTCAGGCCCACTTGGGGGTCTTTTAGCTCAGCCCGCCACAGCGGCGCCGGCCAAATCCGTCGAACCCACGCGCATTGACCTCGTATTGTCCGATCAGGCTCACGTCGCGCAGAGCCTGCAAATTCGAGCCTCGGCATTGCTTCGAGGTGTCATCGTCGCGAACTCAGTTGCTGTGCTTGAGGTTAGCCGCAATGGCGCACCACTAAAGCCAGTTGAAACGAAACGGACCTCCGCGTCTGGGTTGGTTGAGTTTGCTTGGAAGCCTCGGGAGGCAGGCCTGCATTCGATTCGCGTAACAGTCACCCCGACCGCGGAGCTCGAGGTTCCGGAATCGGCAACGCCACTGCTTTCTCCGGTCAAGGACGTCTCCGTGCAGAGGGGCGCGGCAGAACTGTTGGTCAAGCCGAGCGCGCCTTCGGTGAAGAGCGAGACGGCAGTGGCCCTGCGATCCTTGCTCATGGTTAGTGGCGGTCTCCCATTCGGCAACAAGTTGCGAATCGAATATCAAGCGTTCGGCAAACCGTGGCGCGAACTGAAATCCGGTCCGGCGTCCGTCGCGAGCCTGTTGGCAATCGACCACCCGTGGAAGACAGTTCGATACCGCGCGAGCTATGACGGTGATCAGAACTTCGTGTCGAAGGCAACTCCCGTGGTCACGGTTCGCACCTCACCTTCTGGTCGCGTGGTCCAGCGGCCGAAAGGTAGGTCTGAACCTGCAAAGGTGAATCGCAGGCCTAACCGTCCGGCCCCGGTGGGAAGCGGCGCCCACCCGCGAATACGACGCATTCCGAATGCCGTGTTTGCCCGGATGAACGGCATCTCGTGGACGCAAGGCTGTGTTCCCCGTTCAAGCCTGCGCTACGTCACGGTGAACTACTGGGGATTCGATGGGTACCGGTACCGGGGCGAAATCGTCGTCCATCGCTCCATTGCCAAGAATGTCGCTGGGATCTTCAGCGACTTCTATCGGATCAAATACCCATTGCGCCAGATGCGCCTCGTCGATGACTTCGGTCGGGGCCCCTGGATTGGCGCCAACGACTATGCCTCGATGGCCGCAGATAACACCAGTGGATTCAATTGTCGGTATGTGGTTGGCAAGGAGCCCAACGCGATGTCTCCTCATGCGTCCGGGCACGCTCTGGATATCAATACGTGGGAGAACCCCTACACATCCCCACGCGGGGTATTCCCGGACCGCTCCTACCTCAATCGACGAGGCAATCACCCGGCGATGATCCATGGTGGAAGCAAGGCGCGGAAGATCATGGGTCGCCATGGTTGTAGCTGGCTCGGGTCAAGGGACTACCAGCACTTTGACTGCTGGGGCACGGCCACGAGGTCGACGGCCGATCAGTGGCGCGATCCAAAGTACGCGTGGGGCTCGGAATAGCACTAGATCGCTGTGTGGCGACCGGGCTAGTTCCTTGGAAGAATTGCGGTTATCCGGGCTGCGAGTTGGAGACCCAACACCGCAGTCGAAATTACTGCGGCGAACAAACAAGTGCGGGTAAGACCTACAGACATGCGTGACCCCCTTTTAGCGTCGATTGGCCGTGCCGGGTTGTGTAATGACTTTGGTCTCGGAATTGTGCTAGCCCTGAAGCATCTGCGATTCGATGTTTCCGAGCAGGTTTGGATCGAACAGATCCACCGACCGAACTGCCGATTCGCCAGCGAACGTAGCCAAGCTAACCCATAGCAGGTTGGGGCTTTCCCGTGACCAAAAGTAGTAGTCAAGGTTCGTTAGGTCCACTGTAGACAGCCATCGAGTTGGGTAGACATCGCCGTCAGGGTAGGGCGCACCGGGAGGCTTGGCGACCGTCGTGAGGACCTGAAGCACGCTGGCCACGGCCGCACGGCTGTCAACGGGATCGGGCAGGTAGTGCATGAAGTAGCTAGCTCGCGCGAATCGATCTAGTGATGTGATGTCCCCGGGCGGTGGAAGCTCGCCACCGAAAGGCCGATAGTTCGCAAGGTTTGCCTGTTGCTGCGCCAAGGCGGGCGAGTTCGCCATGACTTGGTACTGCTTGCCGTGGTGGACGACCATTCGGCCATTGATCGGTTCGATAATGGCCGAATCCCCAGCCGAATCCTCAATCGCGAGGTGGATACCGAGTTCTTGGCCGAGCAGTTCTACAGCAGTCACCCGCACTGCCGCGAGGCCTGCCACTGCTTCGGCCACTGTGGGGAAGTTGTCTAGGACAAAGCGAACCCAGTTGGTCGTGGTCAGCGCTGGTCGCTGATCCTGCGGTTCATAGACCGCGCTGGTGTACATCAATGCATGCGCTGCCAAGCCGGCCTCGTTCATGCCGTCAAGCGCCGCGTCGCCCCACTCGGTGATCAGCAGGCTCGCGTATTGGGAGGTCCAGGACAGCCGGTCATCGTTGGGGTGGCCTTGGTGATTGATACCCGCGGGAAGCCACCACATCCGAGGCTCATCGAGGAAGCTCAGATCAAGGGTCCTGCCGGCGACTCTTGCAACGTTGTTAGTTGACCAGAAGATCCTCGTGCACATTGGTTCACCCTATTGTGTCTGCGATCACCAAGCCAGCGATCAAGATGCCCAGTGCGAGGCTGACCGACCCCAAACCAAGGCCGAGCCCGCCACGCTGTGCCGGGAGCGCGAGCCAGTCGGCGAACGATGCACCCAGCGGGCGTGTGACGGTATAGGCGAACCAAAACGCAAATACTCATTCATTCCGAGCCAGCGATATCCAATCGCCGGAATAGCAAAGATCGCCAAAAATAATAGGCCCGAGGAAAAGTACCCAAGATTCAGAGTCGTTGCTGTCATGTCCCCGGCCGCCGTGCCGAGAGCGAAAGTCGTCAGCACCCCCGCCCAGTAGAACGTTTCGCGACGGCGAGTAAAGATGCTGTGAATCGAAAGAGTCTTCTCGGTCGAGTACCAGGCGAAGAAAATCAGCGCGAGTAATGCCCCGAAGAATACGGTTGACATTAGGTAGGAAACCCCGAACTGGACGTGCACGACATCGGCGCACATGGTGCCGAAGATGCTGACCATGACGACGGCCAGCCAATAAATCCACGGTACGCATCGGTTCGCCTTGAACTGCACAACCAGGCTGCAGGCGAGTACTGCAGCAGCGACCGCGATGGCGAACTCGGGAACAAATCGATGCACCAGGAAGTCCGACGTTGTCTCGCCCATCCCAGTCGTCAGTACTTTGATCACCCAGAAGAGGAGTGAAGCCCTCGGAACCTTGCCTAAAGTGCCCATCATTCTGAACATCTTGTGGGCGTGGAAGAACACGCTGTTCTGGGAACTATGCTGTGGGTATGGCTGAGCTACTGCTCGTTGAGGACGACGACGCGATCGGGACCTCGCTTGAATCGGCGCTGCGGGCCAATGGGCACGCTGTGAAGTGGCAGCGGACTGGGGCAAGCGCCATAGCCGAGGCTGACAGCAGATCGTTCGATCTGGTGTTGCTTGATTTGGGGTTGCCCGATCTTGATGGAGTGGATGTGTGCCGAGCCTTGCGGGTGGGGCAGCCGCACACAGTCATCGTGATCTTGACTGCACGTGGCGCGTCGATCGATGTTATTGCTGGGCTGGAGTCCGGTGCTGATGACTACCTGACTAAGCCGTTCACACTCGTTGAGCTGCTTGCCAGAATCCGAGCTCATCTGCGCCGCGCGCCCATGATGACAACGGTGGGGCAGGGCATCGAACTTGGACTGTTGCGAATCGATCCGGGTGCCCGAACGGTTGCAGTTGACCAGGCTCCGGTGGACTTGCGGGCTAAGGAATTCGACTTGTTGCTCCGCCTGGCAAAGCAGCCTGGGGTGGCAGTTAGCCGTGAAGACCTGATGAGCGATGTGTGGGATCAGAATTGGTTCGGTTCGACCAAGACTCTGGATGTACACGTCGCGGCATTGAGGCGACGATTGACAGGCGCAGGTGAGGTCGCAGGTGTGTCGAGCGCTGCATTGCCGAGCATCACCACGCTGCGAGGGCACGGATATCGACTTGACCTTTCTGTCACCTGAACCGTTACCCGCATCGACGCCACGGGTGGAGGGTATTTGCCCGCCTGAGACGCTAGGCCGTGTCGAGCAAGCATGACCCCCCCACACAGGTAAGCGGACGGCAAAACGTGAGAGGCAGATGTGAACAGACGGATCATGGCAGTGGGCCTGGTCGCAGCCATTGTGGCAATCGTCCTGTTCGCTGTGCCGTTGGCGGTCTTGGTCCGACAGTCAGTCTTCGCGTCACACTCCGGGGATCTCGAGCGAGTCGCGTTGCTGGCGGCGGTGAATGTGGACGCCGATTTTGCCACGAATGGTGACCCAATCGACCTGCCGGCTGTGCACGGTGTTCAGCTTGGCCTCTACACAGCCAGCGGGCAATTGTTCGGTGGACAAGGCCCGGCTCGCGCTGATAGAGCGATATCTGACGCCCTGTCCGGTCACGAGAGTTCAGTTGTCAGCAATGGAGAACTCATCGAGGCGGTCCCGATTCCGGCTGGCGAGTCGGTAGCAGGTGCTGTGCGAGCCGCCGAACCCACTTCTGGTGTGTGGCAGGAGGTCGCCTGGTGGTGGGTTTCGCTGGGGGCGCTTGGAGTTTTCTCCGTTGTGGTCTCGATGCTGGTGGCCCGATGGCAAGCACGTAGGATCAGTCGGCGCGTGGACGGCCTGGTTGATGCGACAGTGCGACTGGGTCACGGAGACTTCAATAGCAGAGTCGAGCCGTCGGGGATCGCCGAAATCGACAGCGCCGGTGTCGCACTAGGGGAAGCAGCCGATCGCCTTGGAGATCTTGTTCGACGCGAGCGCGAGTTCTCGGCCAACGCATCGCATCAACTTCGGACCCCGCTGACAGGTCTACGCCTCACTCTTGAATCGATGCCGCACGAAGCCGGTGCAACACGGGATGAAGCGGTCGCCCAGGCGATCCGATCGGCGAACGAACTTCAAACGACGATGGATGACATTCTCGAACTGGCCGCAGGGTCGGGGGAAGCTGATTACGTGCCGGTCCTAGACAGCGACCTATTGCTTGAAGCAGCCCGTGTCCATTGGCACGAGACATTTGCGGCCCGAGGCAGAGTCTTGCTGATCAATCCTGGTGACGATCCGCCAATCAGCAGAGTGTCCCCGGCCATGGTCACCCAGATACTCAACGTCCTGATTGATAACGCGTTGTGCCACGGCGCAGGAGTGGTCAGTGTGACAGCGCGCGATGCCCAGGATCTGCTGGCGTTCGATGTGGCAGATGAGGGACAAGGACTCACCCTGCCGGTCGAGGCTGTGTTTGGCCGTGGCGTTACTGCGGGAGCGGGACATGGAATCGGGCTGTCCTACGCGCGGGATCTTGCAACCCAGCACGGAGCGCGCCTGCTCGTGACACACGCTGCTAGTCATCCGCGCTTCACGCTCCTGCTCCCGCCCGCAACTGAACGACTTTCCACCAGCAGCTAGAAAGGATCCCCGATGGGTCACCGCCTGCTGGTCCAGTGATGCTGCCTGTAGGCGCAGAACGCGCGTGAGGCCTTACGCGCCGAGCTGGGTCAGCAGCGCTTGGAGTGTGACTTTTTCTTTCGCTACGTCCGGGGTGGTTGAGCGTAGTTCGCGCAGCACTGGGTCGATCTTGTCGTCGACTGCCGTCCAGGCATCGGGGTTGCGACGTTTGAGGACGGCCGCCGCCTGGTCCCAAGCCGATTCGAGGTCGGTGATACGGGTGGTGGCACCGCTTTGATTCCCGGCATTCAGCATGGCGAGGGTATCCTGGGTGATGACGATGAACTGTGACATGTCGCCAAGGGGGGACCCCGTGGCCCCGGCTGTTCCCTTGCCGGTAGTGGTTGCTGTGTCGGCCGCTGTGGCCTCATTGTTCAATGTCGACATGCGCGCGTTGTAGAAGATCAAACCAGACACGGTGAAGACCAGCAGCACCACGACGGTCTGTAAGAGTGCCGCGCGTGGCGACTCGTGGCGATGATGCGGTGCCGTCTCGGGCATATCGAGTTCGTGTAGTGCAACAGGATCAGTAGGCACGGGGATGACATCGGGCTTCTTTATCGAGAGGAAGATGATCGTGGCCAGAATCGCCGTCAGGAAGATCGCACTTGTGACTGTCACGCCGAGAGCTAGTCCACCTGCGCTCTTCGGTCGCGCGAGGAAGTCTCCGATTGACGCGCCCAGTGGGCGGGTCAAGATGTAGGCGATCCAGAAGGCGAGCACGGCGTCGAGGCCTAGGCGCCACCCTATGGTCACAGTCGCGATCAGACCAAGGCACAAGACTCCGGTCCAGAAGTAGCCGAGTCCGAGGCCCTCTGAAATGAGGTCACCGGTGGCCGTGCCGAGGGCGAACGTCACCAGAATCGCCAACCAGTAGAACGACTCGCGGCGCCGCGTATAGATCGAGTGGATGGAGAGGGTCTTCTCGCTCAGATACCAGGCCAGGAACACCACGCCAAGAAGCACGGAGAAGAAGATGGTGCTCGTCTCCAGCGGGATTCCGAGGTTGTCGGTCATGTTGTCGGTGACCAGCGTTCCGAATACGCTGACGAGCACAACTGTGAGCCAGTAGATGCCAGCGACGTAGCGCTTCAATGACATCTGAACCGCCAACACGATTAAGAACAGCACGCCGGTGGCGATAGAGGTCTTGGTCAGGCCCCAGTTTAAATTGACGTTGAGAAAGTCAGCAGCCGACTCCCCAACAGTGGTGCACAGAATCTTGATGATCCAGAAAAAGATCGTGACTTCTGGAACCTTGTTCAAGAGCTGGCGGGTCATGATGGTTCGCCGTTGTTCGGGCATCTCGCTGGTGAGCACACTGGTTGACGTCATGTCAGCGACGCTAGGGGTTGGTGCGCCAGCCAGAGCACAACGGAAAGTTAGGGGATGGCAAAACAACGCAACGGGGCGCCCGCCCGCGTACTTTCGTGGGGTGACCAGGCCACAACTACGCGATCGCACTGCCGAGGGTGACAAGATCCGAGCAGGTTTTGCAGAACTGCGAATCGAACTTGAGATACCCGATCATTTCCCTGACGACGTGCTCGTTGAGGCCCGCCGAGCGGCTGCTGATGTCACGCTGCCAGACCGCGATGAGACCTCGATTCCATTCGTCACCATCGACCCGGCGAGTTCTCGTGATCTCGACCAAGCGCTCCATGTCGAGCAGCGCGGCACAGGTGGATTCCGGGTTCGTTATGCGATCGCAGACGTGCCAGCCTTCATTGCCGCAGGAGGTCCGTTGGATCGCGAGACGCGCAAACGCGGCCTCACGGTTTACAGCCCAGACTCTAAGTCCCCGCTGCATCCACCCATCTTGAGTGAAGACGCAGCGAGCCTGCTGCCGGATGTTGACAGGCCCGCATTCGTGTGGGAAATCGACCTCGACTCAGAGGCTGGTGTTGAGCAGGCCCGCATGTATCGGGCGAGAGTACGAAGTGTTGCCAAGCTTGGCTACGAGGCGGTTCAACACGATCTCGATTCCGGTGTTGCAGACCCCATGTTGGTACTGCTTCGCTCGATTGGGCTGCTACGCCAAGAACGCGAAGCAGCTCGTGGGGGAGTGAGTCTGCCGCTTCCTAGCCAAGAGATCATTGCCGAAGGCGGCAGCTACGACCTGGTCTACAAGACCCCCGATCCGGTCGAAGGGTGGAATGCTCAGATTTCCCTGCTGACCGGAATGTGCGCCGCGACGATGATGATCGAAGGCCAAGTAGGCATTTTGCGGACGATGCCCGATCCCAACGAGGAGGACTTGGCCAGGGTGCGCCGAACCGCCAAAGGCCTGCACATCGAATGGCCGCCGGAGCTCTCCTACCCCGAGCTCATTCGCAGCCTGGATCCTGGCAGGCCGCGTAACGCCGCATTCATCAGTTTGTGCGCGACGTTGCTTCGTGGTGCCGGGTACACGGCGTTCGATGGCCAGCTGCCTGAGCTGACTACCCACAGTGCTGTCGCGGCGCCTTACGCGCACGTCACTGCCCCTATTCGGCGACTTGTGGATCGGTTCGCTCTCGAAGTGTGCGTATGCCTTAACGCGGGCGTTGAGATTCCGTCATGGGCTAGCGACAGCCTCTTTGACGTGCCGGAATTGATGGCGGGGGCAGATCGTCGATCGCGTGCCCTTGAGCGAGGAGCGATCGACTTCACCGAGGCCATCATCTTGGCTGATCACGTGGGGGAGTCCTTTGATGCGGTCGTCGTGGAGTCGCGCAAGAACGGCAGCGTTATCCAACTCTACGAACCTGCGGTGCGTGCCAGGATGAAAACTGAAGCGCGGCTGGGCAATTCCATCCGGGTCAAGCTGCTATCTACTGATCCGACGAGTCGCTCGGTCGCTTTCGAAAAGATCTAGCTCGTCACTTTGATCAAGACGGAGCGAGGGCCTTTAGCGGTACGTTGACTCGGTGAGCGCACTAACGACGTCATCGCCATCAACGCCAACTCCTGCCTCGGGTTCCGGTGGTGCGCCATCCGAGGCCAAGAAGCGTTCCGCGCTGCGCAAGATGAAGGCGATCCCGCTGGGGTTGCTGGTGTTCGCGGCCATCGTGTTCATTTTCGCCTGGCGCATGCAGCAGCAACCCGATGCGCCCTGGTATTGGGGCTATGTGCGAGCGGCGGCCGAGGCTGGCATGGTCGGGGGGCTCGCAGATTGGTTTGCCGTGACGGCCCTGTTTCGCCGTCCACTCGGCCTTCCGATTCCGCATACAAATCTGATCGCCTCGAAGAAGGATCAACTCGGCGACTCGCTTGGTGAATTCGTCCAAACCAACTTCCTTACAGAGGCGACAGTCAGGGCGAAGGTGTCATCGGCGCAGCCAGCGCTGAAGATCGGGCGCTACCTGCAGGACTCCGGTCATCGTGACTACCTACTCGGTGAAGTCAGCCATGGCGCGCAAGCTGGCCTTGACTCACTCAACGATGAGGACATCACTTTGCTGATCCGCAACATGGTGTTCGAACAGGCGAGCTCGTTTGCCTGGGGACCGCCAGCGGGTGCGTTGCTCGATGCGGTCGTGGACGACAACGTTCACACCCCTGCCGTTGATGCGTTGCTCCGGGTCGCATGTGACTGGCTGATCACCAACGAGGCGACTATTGTCGCGCTGGTCGCTGATCGCGGTCCCGCTCAAGGGTTTGGCCTCGCTCGCTCCATGCACGAGGTTGTCGGGCGAAAGGTGCACTCCGAGCTCCTCAAGTGGGCGCAAGCTTCGTTGAACGATCCCGAGCACAAGACCCGCAAAGCCATCGACTCGTGGCTGGCGCAGCTCGCCACAGAACTGCGTGAAGATCCGGCAATGATCGAAAAGGTTGAGAGCCTGAAATTCAAGCTCTTGGCCAGCGACGAGGTTCATAAAGCCGTCGCATCGTTGTGGCCGACTACCAAGCGAGTCCTGGGTGAGGCCCTAGCAAACCCCGACAGTGAGCTGCGACGCCGAGCCGATGACATCGTTGCGCAGTACGCCGACAGACTGGTGACTGATGAGGTCCTGCGCGCGCGGGTGGATGCTCGAATCGAGTCGGGGGCGCTCTACCTGACCGCCCGCTATGGCGCCGAGGCCGCGACCCTGATTTCAGACACTGTCGCACGGTGGGATGCTTCGGAGGCCTCTGAGCGAATTGAGCTGCAGGTCGGGCGAGATCTGCAGTTCATCCGGATTAACGGGACCGTGGTCGGTGCCTTAGCCGGGGTGGCGATCTACGCGTTTGCGAACCTGTTGATCTAGGCGAGGACTAGTATTCTGCGGGGAAATTCAGGCAGACGCTGGAGGATCTAGCCGGTAGCCCACGCCCCACACGGTGCTGATCCGCGTAGGGTGAGAGGGATCCGCCTCAAGCTTCTCGCGTAGGCGGCGCACATGAACTGTCACTGTCGACTGGTCACCGAAAGTCCACTCCCACACTGTTCGAATGAGCTCGGCACGAGTGAATGCGTGACCTGGGTGTTGCAGAAGATAGACCAGCAGGTCGTACTCGCGGGCTGTCAGCATCACGTCTTGGCCGCGGACCGTGACCTGGTGGGCGACGAGGTCCACGCTGATCTCGCTGTCGCCGATGATGACATGGGCATCGCTGGCTTCAGGCGGGGGCTGGCTCGGCGTGACTATACGCAAGGTCTGGGAGCGAGGTTGTGAGTCCGATTCTCGAAGCACAACTGCAATTCGGAGCGAGTTGACCGCCGGACTGCCCGGGTGGGGAAGATTCTTTAGAAGCCCGGCGGGACCGGAATATTCGCCCAACTCGCGACCTTGTTGACGCAGCCTGCCATGCCGTCTGCTCGGGTCTTCCCAATCGACATTCCGTAGTTGAACGACTTCAGTCGCCAGTAGCTGTTGCTATGACCCTGCGGGCTTGGTTCCTCCATCGGGTAGATGAACGGGTAATTGGTAGCCACGCCCGCTCCCAATTCGGCGATGGTCGCCCGACTTGCCCATTTGGCGAACTGGGTCATTCGAAGCTTGCCCCGGACGCTTGCCCGGGACAGTGACCAACCGGCGAGGCAGTCAGCGCCAACCTCGATCCCCGCGGCCAGAGCTGTCTGCTCTTCCCATGTGGAGGTTTCGTTGATCTTGTTTTGGTAAAAGTCGAACACCCCGAGTCGATCCTGCATGGCGTGCCCGTACTCGTGAGCCAACTCGGTGGCATAACCCTGGGTCGCGTATCCCTTCTTCATCGTCGCCAGCGTCACGTGTGCGGCTTTTGCGTCTTTCTTGACGATCGATTTCTTCGTGTACTTGGCGTAAGTCTTCGTCCAGTACTTGGCAGCACCTGCGGCCATGTAGACGGTGCGGTTCTTGTCGCAGTAGAACGATGCGACGGCCACGTCACCCTCACCCGATGAGATGCATGGGTTAGTCGGGAACGCGGTCCACGCCACGATGTGAGCTTTCTTGGTGGACTTGTTGTGTTTGGTCAGGCTCGACTTCCAAGCCGATGTGAACGCGGCGCTAGCGATCCGAATACACGTCTTGGCGTGCGCTGCCGTGTAATTCGTGGAGCAGGAGGGGGTCTTTACCGCTTGGGCAGGCGCGGCGACGAGCGAGGAAATCACGACGGTGGCCGCCACGCTCAGGCCTATCACGGACAGTGGCCTGCGGGTCTGACGTACGGAGGTGCTCACCGCTCGATTCTGCCCTCCAGGTCCCGACTTTGCCACCCTCCGGGCGGTCAATTTCGGCCTTTTGTGTCAAATCGACCGCCCGGACGGTGGCAAAGTGGCGAAGGGTGTGCGGGTGGGGGGCAGGCTTAGGGCACGCGCAGGGCGTTGACGATTACTTGGGCGTAGGCGCGTCCACCAGGGCCGGTCAGGTGCGTTCCGTCGGCAACGAAGTACGCACGCTGGCCAGCTGAGGCAGCCGCCCAGTCAGCGACCCGCACATTCGGGTACTTAGCGGCCACGGTCCGGATGTTGCTATTGGACTGATCCATCCATTTGAGCGGATCCCGAGTTGTCACCAGTACGACCCGCGTCTCACCTTTCAAGCGATCCAGAATCTTCTGAAGTTCCTCTGAGGAGGCCGGGCCATTGGTTCCGGTATGAATCACCACCACGTCGGCGAGTTGCCCGGCAGCTATGCGCTCCTTGATCCGAGCATCCACATCGTTGATTTGACGCCCCACCGATGCGTCGACAGTTGCCTTCTTCATCGCCTTAGTCACGGCAACTCGAGCGCCCAGTAGGACTGAATCGCCAATGGCTGTGATTTTACGCTTGGACAAGTCCTCACCTGGACGGGCAGGAACTGCCTCGACGACGGCGGGTGCGGTGGTCGAATCTGTGAGACCGGCCGAGCCCTCTCCGGCTGTGGAGGATTTCTTGGTGGCTTCTGGTGGCTTCACCACCAGGGCGCCGGTTCCCACTTCTTTGGCACCGCCGAGGTAGGTGGTGGCATCAACAGGAGGAATCGCAGCGAGGCCGAGCCCAAGGGCGATGACGACAGCCGCGCTGACGCCACCATAGAGCCCCGCCTTCTTCATGGCTACGCCTTCGGATTTCCACAGCTTCCACGTCCGGCTTAGGGCGCCGTTTCGTATCGGCATCTCTAGGTAGCGATACGACATTTCAGCGGCACACAGCGTCAACGTCATCTGGAAAATAAAAGCGACAACTCCGGTCCACCCGATGTCGATCCCGGGCCGAGTAATCATAAAGATTGGCCAGTGCCACAGGTAGATGCCGTAAGACCGTTGCCCGAGGTAGCGCAGCGGCTGCAGACCGAGCACCTTGGCTGCGCCGATAGCGGGGTGGGTCGCCACTGCAACGAGCACCACGGAAAGGCCGGCGAAGATCAGGAAGCCACCGCGATATAACGCTTGGGAGTCGCTCTGAACGAAGAAGAATGCCAGGAAGATCCCGCCAAGTGCAGCGGCACCGATCGCCGTCAAGGCAGCGGTTGGCCCGGCGGGCAGGTGCTGGCGAAGTCTGCCTGGGCGCCACATTGTGGCCAAGGTTGCCCCGGCGAGGATGGTCATTGCGTGGGTGTCGGACCCGAAGTACAGCCGACTTGGATCCCCGCCTCCTGGCACATTCCACCAAAAACTCAAGATCGCCATGAGGACGGTCGATGCGCCCATCCCGATCATGGCCACCCGGCGAACACCCCATCGTCCTCGCCAGCGATATGCGAACAAAGCCACGGTTGGCCAGATCACGTAGAACTGCTCTTCGACTCCAAGGGACCACAAGTGCTGCAGCAGGGGTGGTCGTCCTGTCGCTTCGAAGTAGGACTGGCCGTGGAAGATGTTCACCCAGTTAGTCACGTAGAACAGCGATGCCACGATGTCTTCCCGCAATCGGGCGGCCGCATCATGTGCGAAGAACAACACCAGAACCGCACTGACGAGAAGCACCAGCAGCAGCGCGGGTAGCAGGCGTCGAGCGCGGCGCATGTAAAACCGCTTGAAAGCGATCCGCCCGGTGGTCTCGATCTCACGCAACAGGATTGACGTGATGAGGAACCCAGATAGAACGAAGAAGACATCGACGCCGAGGAAGCCGCCGGGTAGCCAGTTTGGATTGCCGTGGAACACCAAGACGGCGAGAACGGCTATGGCGCGAATACCGTCGAGAGCAGGAATGTAGCTCATCGTGCGACCGGACTTCGGCAAGCTAACCGAAGGGGCACCAGAGGACGCGTCGGTCGCCGGCGCTGAGCGCGCCTGCCATACCGATCGTGCCGAAGTGATGACGCTCATGTGCGTTGCCCCGCGTTGCTAGTGCCCTGCTATTGGTGTCGAGTGAGCCTAAGACGGGCAACGCGCTTCGACGCGCATTTCGGCGCGCGGCTCGCTGGGGATTCCGAATGAACCGCTAGAGGCCTTTGACCCGAACGGGTACTCATAACTGATTTGGGACCTTTTGCGCGGCTCGTTGGGTGGAGCATGAAGGCCGGATGACTGGATGAGAGGTGAAGAATTGTGAACGGTGATGGGCTCTCTCACCCTGCCTCCGTGCTGTCGTTCGCCGGACTATTGGCGGTTTCATTGCTGCTGGCCACGCCCGCAAATGCAGAAGCCAACCACGAAAGCCGCGGGCACGCCAACCTCGCGAGCATCGCCGGCTCCGCTGCCACACCGCGAGCAAGCCGCGTCACCACCACGATCAAGTCGAAGCGGACAGTGAATGTTCGAGTTCTCGGCCGGGGCTCGATTCCTTCCGCTGGTGTCAAATTGGTCAAGGCGAAGTTGCGGGTCTCGGGGTCTAAAGGCTCGATCACTTTATGGCCCATGGGCAACCCCCGACCGCGACACGCAACTGTGTCATTCCGGTCCGGTCACCCTGGCAAGGCGACGATCAGGGTCGCCCCCGGTTCTCACGGTCGATGGTCTATTCGCAACAACGGGAAGCACAAGGCTTTCGTCGCTGTGACTCTCGTGGGCTTTATTCGCAAGCCGACTCCGGGAACTACCGGCGGCGGCCACCCGCCGATTCACCCACCGATCCACCCACCGATCGAGATTCCCAGTTCGGGCCTGGGCCGCTACGACATTGGGTCGATTGATGTGCAAGACGTGTGGGTCGACCCGATGCATGGCTCTGACTCCAACTCCGGTGCCTCTCGCGGGCAAGCGCTCGCAACTGTGGGCGAGGCGTGGGGTCGGATACCCCAGAACCGAACATTGGCTCAGGGATTTCGACTGCAGCTAGTTGCCGGCACTTACGCGGCCCCTGCGCTGGTCAACTATTGGGAGAACCGCTGGGGATCGGCGCGCGCACCGATCATCTTGAATGCTGTGGACGGTGCTCACACCGCAGTGTTCACCGGCGATATGAACGTCTACAACACTCGGTACCTCTATGTGATTGGCGTCAACATCATCCGCAGCGGTGACGCCTTCCACTGTGAATCGTGTTCCCACGTGCTGCTTCGCAACATGGAACTCTCCGGTGGTGCTCAACAAGCGCACGAGACGATCAAGGTGAATCAGTCCGATCACATCTATATCGAGGACTCCGATGTCCACGGGGCCGATGACAACTCGATCGACTTCGTCGCGGTACAAGTGGGGCATCTGATCGGCAATAAGATACACGACGCGCAAGATTGGTGCGCCTACAGCAAAGGCGGCAGCGCCTACATCACGGTCGCCGAGAACGAGATCTACGACTGCGGGACTGGTGGTTATACGGCCGGCCAGGGGACGGGCTTTGAATTCATGACGAGCCCATGGCTGACCTACGAGGCGATGGATGTTCGCGTGGTCAACAACGTGATCCATGACACCGAAGGCGCAGGGCTTGGAGTCAATGGTGGCTACGACATCTTGTTGGCTTACAACACGATGTATCGCGTTGGCTCACGTGATCATGGCGTTGAGTTTGTCTTCGGAGGTCGCGGTTGTGATGCGGGCAACGATCCCTCCGGCGACACCTCGCTGTGCTCGTCGCACCATGATGCTGGCGGTTGGGGCAGTACCCAGGTGGGGTCAGAGAACTGGATTCCAAACAAGCACGTCTACTTCTACAACAACGTGCTTTTTAACCCACCCGGCTACCGATCACAGTGGAGCCACTTCGCCATCTACGGAGCCCGGACAGCACCGAGTGGTAACAACCTCCTAGGCCCTCAGGCCACGGACAACGACCTGCGGATCGCCGGCAATGTGATCTGGAACGGGCCGGCAGATCTCGACCTCGGAGTCGGGGGAGATCAGGGCTGTCAAGACGGCAACTCCACCTGCAACGCAGCCCAGATCTTGGCTGACAACGAAATCAATACCGTGCAGCCGCAGTTGGAAGCTGACTTGAGTCCGTCGTTAGCTGGCAACATGGCGAATCGCCCAGGCGCGGCTATCCCAGACTTGGCTTGGGGTGACGCCCCACTAGGTGCGCCGATGGCACCGGGGTTTGGCTCCAATGTCGTGCCGACGAATGTTGCAGGGGCTGCTCGAATTGGCTGGGGCAGGCCCGGCGCTTTCTAGCCCGGGTTGGCCAGAGTGTAGACAGTCGAGACTTGTTGGTCGTTGGCGTCAAGGTACTGGTCTCGCCGGTTTCGGTGTAGCCCGCGCGCACTGGTGAATGATCTGAGCCGCTGAGCCGCTGAGTCGGCGACCGAGTGCCAGCGGTGCGGCAGGCGGTTAGCGCGCAAGCGCTGCTACCAGAGCATCCGGATCAGCGACGCTGTCCCACAGAGATGAGTGGTCGCTCGCAGGCAACGCTGTGCACGAGCAGGCGGCTGCGGGCGTCGCGACGATTCGCCGTGCTGTTAGCGCCGCGTTGCCAGGAGGGAACTACGCCACCTTGATCCGGCTACTAGCCGATCTCGAAGATGGCCTTGATCCGAAATCGTAGTCGTTGCGTTGACCGATCCACTTCGTTTGGTTCGGCGACCGGCTCTGCGGGATCGCTGAGATCGCAAGGATTCCGCCGCATCAGTCCGTCACCTCGAATCGGAGCGATGATTCTCGGTAGGTTGCTCGACATGTCGAAACCACGGTTGTTTGCTCCACTTGTCTTGGCCCTTGTCATCGGTCTGGGGGTTTCTGGATGTGGAAGTTCGACGAGTGCGTCCCCGACTGGCTCGCCTAGTACCTCAACGTCCGCATCGAGCGCGCCCGCGTCTTCCCAGCCCGCCCCAAAGCCAACCTCCACAAGCGCCAATGCCGGCACATATCTGGAGATTTGCAACCCCGATCCGCTTCCAGCTGAGCTGACGGCAGCCAACCAAGGGGTTGGGAACACTGACCTGGTGATGGCCGTTCAGGATGCCCTCATCAGGCTCAAGGCCGTGACTCCGGTCGACTCAGTTAAAGTGGACGGTGTGTACTCCCCAGCGACGCAGGCCGCTGTGAAGTCGTTTCAAACGGATCAAAAGGTCGACCCGGCAAACGGAAACGTCAATCAAGCAACCTGGACCGCACTGGGCGATGAACTGCACAAAGCCAAGCTCTGCAGCGACGTCTAAACTCTAGGAGTCACTCCCAGACGGGAGCACCTTAGGTTCTCCACCTTTCGGCGATCTCGGGATCGACTGCGAGGATAGTTCCTTGGGCCGGGCAGAGAGTGGCTGCAACGTTGAAAAGACTTCGCTAGGCCACCTGGATGAACTTCTCTGGTCGCGTTGCTCTTCGGGTGTCGGGTGGCGTTTGATGCGCAGAGTGACCAGTCGCCGATCCCGCCGCCAATTCGCCGCCGCAATCTCGGCCGCCGCTATCTCAGCTGCCACCCTCCTACCCGTATCGGCTGCCAGCGCTACGACCGACACGAAACCAGCGCCAAGCCCGAGACTTGATTCGCGGGTTGTGAAGCCATCCACCCCTCCGGGATTTCCAAAGGAGATCTGGGACGAGAGCTGGGGGCCAACCGACCCTGCGTGGACGCCACACGGCACGGTCGTCGCGGATTCAGGCTTCACGCCTTGGCCGGACGGTTTCCACTTCTTCAACTATGGTGACGGCTTAGGCAACCTTCTTACCCAGTCCTCCACTGGAACAAATCAGCCCCCGACCTCAGGCCCGACGCTGGGCATGACGCCCAGCCTGATGAAGCGGATGTTCGGCAAGCGAGTCTGCGCAGGCTTGACTCGCAAGGGCAGTTGTGTGCTCAATCCGGCGGCCGAGTCTGAAATGAAGGAAATGAACGAATCGGCGAACGGCGGCCATTGCTTCGGCTTCTCGACTCTCTCAGCGCTGCTTTACAACGGCTCGGTCTCCCCGAAGCGGTACGGATCCCAGGCGTTCACAGCGACCTCGGCGCTGCCATTTTCAACCAAGATCCAGCGGGACCTCACCTATTGGCAGTCAACCCAGTTCGCCGTGAGCAACTCTCAATTCCTGAAACGCACCCCGAGCGGCGTCGTTAGTCAGCTGAAGGCGGGACTTAAAAAGGGTTATCTGCCATACGCGCTGGTCATGTTCTACGACGTGGACGGAGCACAGGCCGGTCACGCAATCACGCCCTACGCCTTGACCGACCGCGGTGCCGGAATTTACGACATCGCTGTTTATGACAACAACTATCCTGCCCGAGCCCGCGCCGTGCACGTTGATACCAACGCCAACACCTGGGCCTACAAGGTCATGACGCGGCCCGGTATCGGCGCGATCGTGGCCACTGGCGGTGCCAACACTTTCAATCTTGGCCTAGTTCCGGTCAAAGCTATGACCGGAAGTCATGCCGCAAAATGCAATACGTGCGGACTGCCCGGAGAGACTCAAGTGGTTATGGGGACCACCGACGCGCGCCATCCGGTCATCCCTTCGATCACAGACAAGGCAGGAAAGCCAATTCCCGGTGTGCAAACAGAAGCTCCTCTGACCCCGCCGGACGGCGATCACACACAGGCGATGCCTTCCTTCCTGGTTCCCAAAGGCGTGGAATTCGTGGTGCGCCTTGATGGCTCGCGGGTCAAATCCACTCAGAAGATTCAGTTGCAGGCGGCGGGTTCGGGCCAAGAGGTCGAACTGAGCCCGATCCAGGTGCGCGCCGGCACAAGAGTCGCAATTACCGTCAATCCTAATAAGGGCACGTCTGCTGTCGTCTCGAACAAGAGCAACAAGACCAACCTGCATGTCAGTCGGATTCTCAAGGGACCTGACATCGAGGCGTTCGCGTCAGGCCTAGCTCTGGCGGCGGGCAAGTCGGTAGCCACGCAGGTGAACACGCAGAAAGGGACGATTACCCTGATCAACTCAGGGAAGAAGACGTCGTTCCGCCTGAGTTTGGTGGGGTACACCAACAAGAAGACAAGTGCAGCTGGACTAGTCACGGTTGCTGCGGGCGGTTCGGTCCGGGTCGCATACAAGATCTTCCTGAAGAAGGGCACACCACCTCGGGCCATCGTGCGCAGCGCAAGCGGCAAGGTGACCGCACGCGTTTCGCTGCGATAAGACTGCGCTGCCAGGGCTGGCACTCTGCGTTCGGACTGACCCGGCGCAGCGAATGGGTGATGCTGGATTGCGTGGGTGCGGTTGGTGGTGTTGGTTGACCATGTAGCCGTGGGTTTCCGGCGCGCTATGAGGCATTGATTGCACGGCGACGGTTGGGTGAGGGGTATGACGTTGGCTCGATTGTTATCAGTAACTGGGTTGGTCGCGACTGCTTCGGTGATTGCTCTTGCTGGTGGGGTGTTGGTGCCAACGAGTGCGCAGGCTGCTGGTGTTGCTGATCTGGCCGGGCCCAAGGTGTCGGCCGATTCTTCGCCGCGCGTCCGCGGTGATATCCGCGGTCCGGCTCGTGGTGTGCGGGTGTCAAAGGCCAGAGTGTCCAAGGCGGGCACGCTGTTGACTGCTCAGGTCGGCTGGAATCGGGGACTGATCGCGGCGCAGGGTAGAGCTGACCGGTTCAGCATTCGTCTGGTGGCGTTCCCTGCCCGTGGTGGAGCCCCGGTCGTGTTGGCCAACCGCTCGACGAGCAAGACCCCGCGGCTGGTGCAGAAGGTCCGCATCGTTCTGAGTAAGAAGAGGGCCGCGGTGTTGAAGGCCGCCGACGATGCGGTGTTGACGGTGTCCCAGCAGCACGCTAATCCAGGGGCGTATCGGTACGCCCGCGCCTATGTGACGGTCACCCACTTGCCTACGAAGAAGAAGCGCAGCGCTGCTGCGGCCGTGCGCGAATCACGATCAGCTTTGCGGAAGCGGTCGGGCCGGGACTGTCGTACCCGTTTGATCGGTCACGGCGCGAAGCTGGCCGGTTGTGACCTGTCTGCGGCGTCGCTGCGTGACTGTGTGTTGACCCGCGCTGACCTGTCCAGGGCGAACCTGTCCGCGGCTTTGCTGCGCGGATGCGCCATGGGTGGGGCGGGCATGGCCGGTGCCGATCTTGACGGTGTCAGCAAGCTGTGGGACACCGATTCTTGGATGGGGGATCTTTTCAGCACAGGCACGATCACCGGCCCGGACGGTAAGCAAGAGGACGCACGCAGCGTCTCACTTCAGCAGTTAGCGATCCCGGGAAGCCATGACTCCGGTGCGTATACGACCGGTGACTGGGCACCTGAGTGTCAAGAGACGAACGTTTTCCAACGGTTCTTCGGTGAAGGAACAACAAGGCGGTGGGCACGCACCCAGCACCACGACACCTACACCCAGGCCAAGTTGGGTATTCGCTCATTCGACATTCGCCCTTACTGGGATGGGCGCACACTTCGCACCTGCCACACGCTGCAAACCGCGTCACTGCGTGACGTGTTCGAGGGCACCGCAACCGGGGAGTCAGGGCTTGCCAAATTCGTGAAGGAAAACCCGAAAGAGGTTGTCATCGTCAACCTCTCTCACTGGTACACGGAGAAGGACGAAAACAAGGAAAAATACAACGAGGGCATCAGCGCGTTGGTTCAGTTCATGCGTAAAAACGTGTGCACCCGGGCGGTTCGCCCCAGCACAACCCAGACCCCCGGCGACATCGAACTCGGGGATGCGTGGGCCAGAAAGAAGAACTACGTAGTGCTCGCCGATGAGAGCAACGGCCTGTATGAGCAGCTGGCCTCACGCCTACCGGACTGCGTTTTCAACACGAAGTATTTTGTTAGCGGCGGCTACCCGGGAGAACACGACTCGGTCAGCTACGGCAACGGCGATAAGTCGAGCACCAACTTGTGGCGAGGGATGCTCGACGAAAACGTGTGCGAGAACCACCGGTTCGTGAACAAGCACTGCACCTACGGGCGCGGTGGGCGCGAGAACGCCGACACCGTGCGCCACGCCAGCGAGCAGATACTGCTCGACCAGTTCAAAGGGACACGCCGTGGTTTGCATGAGACCAGTTACATCTGGGTTTATGGGACATTCGCTCGCGTTAAGAATTTCCCTGACATGGTCGATTTCCCCTTGATTATGGATGAGGCGAACCTGATTGCTGCGACTGAGGAAAAGGTGATGACAGTCCACGATGTCTGGTATCTACCCGCAGATCGGGTGCGTGCTGGCCTGTACCCCTACGCCGCGGACTTCATCAAGCGTCTTGAGTCCAAAGCCGACCGCCGCCCGTGGTTCAACTACGATACAGAGCGCTGGGAACCAGGAACCGGGGTCAATATCGTCAACATGGACGCCGTCGGACGCAGCCCAGGGACCCGCGACGGGCTGATCAACCCCATGATGGGCATCAACCATACGCTGCTCAACTGAGTGAACCCGGTGCCTGATCGGTCTTGGTTCATTGGAAATTGCGAACAGGCGGCGCGGCGCTGATCGATAGATCCTCGAACTCGCGCGCGAGGATGTTGATAGCACCATTTCCTGATTCGCGGCATACGCTGGAATGCGGGCCGGCTTCGTGCCGCGACGTGCGGTCGGGCCGCATCTACTCTATGCCAGGGGACGGGAGTATCACGAGCTTGCAACTGCGCGCCCGCGACGCGTTAGTGGCCGGCGTAGCCAATCCCCCCGGCGTATTGCCCGCCGGCGCTCGGCTGCGGCCGGGGAATACCCTGATGTCCCCCGATGGAGAGTGGACCCTTGGTTTCGAGGACTCCAGTCGAAGAATACGACTCAAGAAAGGCAACGACGTGCGCTGGAGCGGCAGCACTGCCGGTTTCAGTTCTGCGGCAGTCTCGCGTGACGGGAGGCTGCTGCTGATTCGGGGAAGCGCAACTGAAGATCAGCAACTGGTCAGCGTCTTGGGTCAGCCCAGCCCGCGACCGAGCGACGAGGCCTACCTATTCGTCCAGGACGGCTTGATGTCAGTGCGCTACCAGTCTGATCAGAAGCCTGAGCGCGGCTGGTACCTCAATGCCGATGGCAAATGCTTCGACCGGGCCGGACAATTTCAATGTCTTATTTTACCCGTATCCTCGCGAGGCTGGGAGCGTTTACTTCCGGAAAAGGATCGTCCCGGGGCCATCGGTCCTGATCCTGCAAACGTGCCGGAGTCTCAATGACAAGCACAGCGAACGGATCTTCCGTTCCAGCGACCTGGCATCGCGACGCCTTGGCGATCGCGACGCGATAATTCATTTGCCCGGCGCTAGCTAGTCAGGATGCGGTGGCCCGTAGATCGTGACGCGGCCGTGGTGACTCCGGTACACGACCGGGCGCGCATCTAGCAGCGCCCTGGTGGAGCGTGACAGTTCAGCAGGCCGCGAGATGATGACGTAGTCGTTGCCAGCGAAGTATCCCTGCAGGTAGCGCTGATAGCTGGGAGATTTCCGGCGGCTCGTCGTGCCGACCTTGAAGTCATTGGTTTCGTAGAATGGTCCGATGACGTCAAACTCAACGGGGCAACGGTGCACGAGGTCCGACGTCAATTTGTTGGCGACAATCGTCGTCGCTGGACGATCTGAGGCGACGCAGTTGCCGGGGGCGACTGACGCGACCGCTGTCGACGAAAGTGGCCCAAACGCATGCGGGTTCATCGCAACATAGATCCCGCAAGACACGGCACCGACGCCTGCGCAAACTGCGAGCGCAGCGCGGGAAACGGCCGGCTTCACCCGTGGAATTTCTGCGGACCACGCGACTTGAGCGATTGAGCCCACACTCAGTACGAGAGCGGGGGCGGCAAAGGATGAGTACCCGGTGAAGTAGACGGGTAGCCAGAGCAGGACGCTCACCTGAATGCCCAACAGAATCACCCAAAGGCGAGTTTGTCGGTACCGCCGCCAAGCGAAGATTGTCCCGATGATCCCGACCAGCAGCACCAGTGCGATCAGCAGCGGAACATCGAATACTCGAATGTTTGGATCGAGATGCAGAGCCCGCAGATTGAACAGTTCGATGAACCGCCTGGTTGGCGACCCCATAGGCCCCGCTCGTCCTAGTTGATCTGTAATGATCATTCGATACATTGCCGTTGGGGCCACCAAGAAGAACGGCCCCACGATAATCGCACCGGTCATTGTTCCGGCGACCAAATACTGCAGTGCGTCGCGATAGCGCTTGGCCAGCAGCACCGCGACCACGATCACGGCGAACGGAACGAGAGCCCACAGTTTGGTCGCTACGCCAAAGCCGACCACTATCCCGGCGACCCAGGGATGCCACTTTTTCGGCTTCGTAGCGAACATGAGCGCAAGCGAGGCTAGGGTCCCGAGGATCACAAACGGTTCCAACAGGGTCGTGCGTTCCACGAATATCACTGGGAACCAAACGGCATACATGCCCGCAGCCGTGACGCTAGCGACCTTGCCCACCCGGGCAGCAACTCGCCACACCAGCCATGTGTTGAACACACCTATTGCAATCACCTCACATCGAGCGATGGCGAACGCGGTGGAATCGGGGATCACGTGCCCCAATGAAGCGAACGGTGCGTAAGCGAGTGTGCTGCCCGGCGGGTGCACCAAGAGGAAGTCTCGATACGGCATGACCCCGTTTGCTAGCCCCGCGGCGGCTGAGTAGTACACGCCATCGTCGTAGAGGAATACAGCACGGAATCCGCCCGCCGCCATTACTGACAACACTCGCATCAACCCGGCCGCCACCAAGATCCACGGCAACGGGGTTCGCCACCGGATTTTGACGAGATCACTCACAGCCGCACACTACAGTCGTTGTGGGTCAGTGGAAGTTGCGAACAGGTGGAGCCGCGCTAATCGATAGATCCTCGAACTCGCGCGCGAGGATGTTGATCGCGCCATTGGCTGACTCGACAATCCCGCGAACCAGCATGGCGACTGCCCCGTTTGCCACGGCCCTATTAGCAGCCCAGAGATCCTTGGTACAGACCACATTGATCAAGCCACTCTCATCCTCCAAACTGATGAAGGTGACACCAGCGGCGGTCTCGGGTCGTTGGCGGTGGGTGACGAGGCCAGCAACTGTGACCCGGGACCCATGGCGACGGTTGGGCAATTCAGCGGCTGGCACTACCGGGTAGCCGACTAGTCGCTTTCGTAGCAAGTCCATCGGTGAGGAATCCACGCTGACCCCAGTGGTCTCCAAGTCAGCGATCAACGTGTCCTGCTCGGTCATCTCGGGCAGCCTTGGGGCTGCATCCCCGAGCGTGATGTCTACCAACTCACCTTGCCGATGATGGGCGACAGCCCCAGCGCTCCACAAGCTCGCTCGACGATTGCCGCGATCGAGGCTCTCGGTTGCCCCGGCAGTTGCGAGGGCCTCAAGGTGCTTGCGATTGAGGTCGCCGCGGCGGGCCAAATCATCGAGGTCCCGGTAGGGGGCATTGGCGGCGATCCGCTCGGCAGAATCAGTGCCGATGGCCTTGATATTGGTCAACCCCAGTCGCACAGTTGGCTTGGTCTGATCCGCAACTCGCTCCAAGATTGCCAGCGCCTGACTGCGATTCACGTCGGCTCGAGCCACGCTCACTCCATGGCGGCGGGCATCGGAGATCAAGGTTGCTGGTGACCAGAACCCCATCGGCTGAGAGTTCAACAGGCTTGCCAGGAACGCAGCCGGATAGTGCAGCTTAAGCCAAGAGCTCGCATAGACCAGGTAGGCGAACGAGGCGGCGTGGGATTCCGGAAAGCCGAATGCGGCGAAGGCTGAGAGTTGGTGGAAAATCTCATCGGCAACGGGGGTGCTCACGTCACGGTCATACATGCCTGCGTAGAGCCGGTCCTTGATCGCCTCCATCCGGGCGGCTGATCGTTTCGAGCCCATAGCTTGGCGGAGTTGGTCGGCCTCGGCGGCTGTGAAGCCAGCGACATCGATCGCCATCTGCATGAGTTGTTCCTGAAAGATCGGCACCCCCAGGGTCTTCTTCAGCGACTTCTCCAGAATGGGATGGAGGTAGGTGACAGGTTCCTGCCCACTGCGCCGGCGCAGATAAGGGTGTACCGACCCACCCTGGATCGGCCCGGGTCGGATCAACGCCACCTCCACGACGAGGTCATAGAAGTTGCGAGGTTTGAGTCGGGGCAAAGTCGCCATCTGCGCCCGCGACTCGACCTGGAATACCCCGACTGTGTCAGCGGCGCAGAGCCGCTCGTAGACAGCGGGATCTTGGGGCATAGTCGCGAGATCCAACTGCACGCCGTAGAAGTCGGCGACTAGATCCATGCTGCGATGCAGTGCTTCCAACATGCCTAGACCGAGTAGATCGAACTTGACCAGCCCGACCGTTGCGCAGTCCTCCTTATCCCACTGCAGCACTGTTCGCCCCGGTGCCGTTGCCCACTCCACTGGGCAGACTTCGATCACAGGTCGATCGCAAATCACCATGCCACCTGAGTGCACGCTCAGATGGCGAGGGAAGTCCAGAAGCTCTGAAGCGATATCGAGTACAGCCTCGGGGATATGGGCCTCGTTGGTCGTGGTCGCGACCGAGCGACTGTAGTGATCCAGGCTCTTGGTCCACGCATCGGCGCTGCCCTGATCGAATCCGAGCCCGCGAGCGGCATCACGGATCGCCGACTTAGGTCGATAGGTGTTGACGTTGGCGACCTGGGCGGCGTGGTGCCGACCGTGGCGTTGGTAGACGTACTGGATGACCTCTTCGCGGCGCTCACTTTCGATATCGACATCGATATCCGGTGGCCCGTCGCGGGCGGGGGACAGGAACCGCTCGAATAACAAACCGAGAGCGACCGGATCGCAATTGGTGATGCCCAGGGAATAGCAAACAGCTGAGTTGGCAGCAGACCCCCGACCCTGACACAGGATGTCCGAGCGGCGAGCGAACTGCACGATGTCCCAGACGATGAGGAAGTAGCCGGGGAAGGTCAATTGCTCGATGACCTGCAACTCGTAATCGATCTGCTTCCACGCGCCCGGGATGCGCTCGTCGTCGCGCGGGCCATAGAGCTTCTGCGCCCCGGCCTCGGTCAGTACTCGCAGATAGCTGGCCTCAGTGTGGCCCGGCGGCACTGGGAAGTCCGGTAGCCGTGGTGCCACTAGCGAGAGATCGAAAGCTAGGGCATCGGCATATTCAGCAGCTCGTTGGACAGCGCCGGGATAAAGCGCGAAGCGTTGCGCTTGTTCCATTGGTGAGCGCAAATGCGCTGCAGGAGAAGCCGGCAACCAACCGTCCATGGAGGTCAGATCACGGCGAGCCCGGATGGCGGCAGTGGCGTTGGCGAGTTGGAAGCCCGACGGGTCGGCGTAGTGAGCGTTCGTCGTTGCCACGGTGGGCAAGCCGCGCCGCTGCGCCAGTGTTGCGAGGGCATCGTTGCGGTGATCATCGAGCGGGTCGTGATGGCGCCATAGTTCTACGGCGATGTTGTCAGCGCCGAACACCCCGATCAACTCATCGAGGGCACGCTGGGCCGCAGCTATGCCACCACGTGCCAGCGCGGCAGGCACGGTTCCCTTCCGACAGCCAGTGAGCACAAGCCACTCATCGTGGTGAGCGTCGGCGAGGTCGGACAGTTCCAGCACAGGTCTGCCCTTGGACCCAGCCAAGTTGGCCTCAGCGATGGCTCGACTCAACCGCGCATAGCCGCTTGGCCCCCGCGATAAGACGACGAGGTGCTCGCCTTCGGGATCGGTCAACCCATTGGGCCGCTGGGTGGCACCGAAGGTCAGCTCGGCGCCAATGACTGTTGGCAGGCCGACCTCGCGAGCGGCATTGGCGAATTGCACGACCCCATAGAAGCCGTCGTGGTCAATCAGAGCCAAAGCTGTCAATTCCAGACGCGAGGCCTCGGCAACCATCTGGGCGGGGGAGTTGACCCCGTCGAGAAAGCTGAAGTAGGAGTGAGCGTGGAGTTCGGCATAGCGGGTTTGGGGTGCAAAGCTAGTCATAGGTCGCCTCGATCCACCAACGATTACGTCGCACCAGACACAAAAACGCTTGTGACTGCTCAGTGATCAGTTGGAATCGGGCGCAGGCGTGATGCTGCTGCGGATCCCACCACTGCTCATTAGTCAGCCACGGACCAGCCCACGACTTCACCTGATTCCATCGGCCATCGGGGAGTCGAATGCGCTGCGGACTCGCGCTGATGTTTCCGCGGATCGTCACTCCGACTGGGCCTAATTGGCCCTCGACTTCGATAGCGAGGGGTTCGGGGTGAATCAATGACGGTGAGGGGGTGGGGATTTGCCCAGGCCACGGCAACTGTGAGCCGGTGGCCGGAACAGGTTCGCCCCAGGGTACCAACCGGATGCGGTCGCTCGGGCCGCGACCACCGCGCACTGTCGCTGTCACGATCCCGTCCGGGCCCAATAAGCCACGCACTCGATCTAGTCCACGAACAGCCCGTCGATCAGCCTCGGACATCTCGCCCCAGAGGCTGATCTGTAGATCCGCAGAACCGGCGACCTCATCGGCGTAAAGGCGAAGCACGCTGATGCCCGCGCTCGGTCGATCGGTGGTGGAGCCATCGAGCCAACCGGCCAATTGCCAGCGCACTCGCTCCACAATTGTCTCGGCATCGAACACGGTGCTGGCACGCCACAGCCGTGAGAGCACCTCGCCATGTTCAGTCTGCGCTTCGATGCGCAACTGAGTGCAGGCCAAGCCGCGACGGGCCAATAATTCCATCAGCTCGCTAGCTAACGGTCGAGCCGCGAAGGTCGCTATGTCCACCCGCTCTGCTGGTGGATCGAGTTCGCTACTGGTCATCATCGGCTCCGTGGCATCGTAGATGGCCAAGGGTTCTGGCTGCAGTCCGCGCGCCAATTGATGGGCAGTGGCAGCAGCAGTCCCGAATCGGGTCAATACTGCCCGCTGCGGCAATTGGGCGAACTGCCCCAAGAAGCGAATGCCCAACCGTCGCGACAGCGTCGTCAGGTCATCAAGGCCGAGCACTCCAATCGGAAATTCAGCTAAAAATTCTGCCGTTCGTCCCGCCGGAACAAAGACCTCACCTCGGCTTGCACTCTGTAATCCAGAACCGGCTGCCAACTCGGCGGCAAATCGGCTATCGGCGACCCCGACACCAACGACGAGCCCGGGTAAGTCCGGGATCAGGTCGACGGCGTCAAGCAACGCGGCAGCCAACGCTGCCTCCGACCCGTAATACCGACTCGGACCTCCGGCCACTAGGGTGCAGGTCCCTGGTTCGGTCAGCTCAAGTCGGGGGACGATCTTGGTCAATTCTGAGAGGATCGGCTCAAAAGCGCTGGCATCGCGGTGGGGGTCGTGGGGGATCAGGGTCATGTCGGGGCTATGGCTTTTGGCAACCCGGCGCCGTTGGCCGACCCGAACCCCGTCGAAGTAGGCGGCTGATGAGCAGGTCCGAATGGCGCCGGCGGCCACTACGGCGACTGCTTCCTCGGTGCTAAAGCCAGCAGCCGTCACTGACCAGTCAGCGAACCGAATGACCAAGAATCGCTGGGCATCTGTGGGCTGTGTAGACATGGCTGATCACCCAGCACTTGGCAGGTAGGGATTGATGCGTGCTGTCTTGGCCGGGCCGTGCAGCCGACGCCCACTGGTGCGAACCGTGACCTCGTTGTGGCGCAACGAGCCGTGCCCGACTGATAAACCTTCCCACTGACTATCGGTGGCTTCCAAAATGACATCGGGGGAGTCTGGCCAACCTGACCCAACGATGACCAGCACGCTCTGGCGTTGCCGGGCGCGGCTCATGAGGCGTCGAGCATCGGTGGGGGTGGCGCGCCGAGGTGGATACAGAACGACAATGTCCAAGGAATCAAGCAATGCTCCGGTGACCTCTAGCCAGGCCTCGCCAGGATCAGGAATAAGAGCCAGATGTTCTAGCGGGATACCGCAACCGGCGGCAGCCTCAGGTCCAAGATCGGGCAGACCGATGATTGCTGACCAACATCCTGCCTGTGCCATCGGTCCGGAGAGTAAGGTCAGCAACAGCGAAGTCTGGCCAACTCCGCCAGCAATGCCGACACAACCGCCTCTTCGCAACACCCCGGCCGGAAGTAGATCGCGCAATTGCTCAGTTAGCGGAAGGCCTAGTGGTAGACCTACCTCGACAGGCCTCGGCGTGGAAGAATTGCCGAGATCGATTTGAGGAGCAAGTGCGAGGGCCATTCCTCGACCATATCGAACATGTGTTCGAAAAGGGATAGCTCGTTAGAACTATTAGTTCGATTGGAGTGCTTCTTCGGTGTTCAAGCGAATCTTCGGTCTCATTCTGTTGGTAGGTCTAACAGCGGTGGGTCTACTGCACCCACTGATTCAAACGCCAACCTCCCAAGACGTTCAGACTGACCCCGTCACCATCACCAGATACGTCGGAAACAACACAGTCGCCGCTGACGGCACAATGACCTCCAGTGAGGTCATTACCGCGCAGTTCCCGTTCGGCCGACATGGAATCTTCCGCTTCTTCGATGTCACAGATACGGCCAACCCCGACATCCGCCACATCCCCACGATCACGGCTGTGACTCTGGACGGCGCGCCTGTCCAGTACACAAGCGCCACGAGTAAATCCCAGCAGACATACTCGATCAAGATCGGTGACCCCAGCACTTACGTGTCTAGTGGGCAACACACGTACACGATCTCCTACTCGGTCCCGGGCGTCATTTCACCCGTCACTGCCGGTCAAGGTAAGACGTTCGAGTCCACCGACGGCGCCGATGCCGCAGGAGCGCAGTCGGCGTTCTACTGGCAGACCATCGCCAAGGCCTGGCAGTTGCCGATTGCCAAAGCTATCGTCACAGTTAACCTGCCAGCACCGGCTCAGCAGATCCAGTGCTCGGCAGGTACCGGCACGGCCGCAGCGGTCGAAGTCGGGGCGTGTGGAATCCAAGGTGCAGGCACCAATCGGGTGACTCTGACCGCTAACAACATTCCACCTTTCAGCGGTATGACCACCCGGATCTCGATGCAACCCCCGCCCCCGGCGCGAGACACGTTGCCCTGGGCAGCGAAGTGGGATCCGATCCTCGGTCGCAGTTTGCCACTAGTCATTTTTGTCGGATTGCTGTCGATTGTTGGGCTGGTGGTTGGCTTCGGATGGGCCAGAAGTTCCCGGGAACAGACACCCGGACTACCCGTCATGTACGCGCCTCCAAAGGGCCTTGGCCCGGTACAGACTGTCTATATTGCACGCGAAGCGATGGGGGAAAACTCGCTATCGGCAACGCTGTTCTACTTGGCAGACAAGGGGCTAGCCAAGCTTGAGTCACGAACTGACGAGTCCTGGTTGATCACAGGGATCGGCACACCAGAGCAATGGGCACAGATGGACCCGACCTCCCAAGCCGTGGGCCAGAGCCTGGGCATCACCTCGCCGGGTTTCTGGTTCCTCGCGGACAAGACCAAGAGTTCCGGTGAGGTCCTGCTTAAGACGAAGGACCTTGTTCCCTCCACCACTAAGCGCTGGGCCAGCGACGCGGATCTCATCAAGGGCAGCGCGCGCGAAGGCCTCGGACGCGTGCTGTGGATAGTGGCGCTGGTCCTGGCCGGTGTCGGTTTCTTCGGAATATTCGGTGCGACCATGTGGGGTCTGCCGTTCGCTAGCTTCGTGATTGGCGGCCTTGGCCTTATGGCCACAGGTGTGGGGACCCGCCGAACGGAGACTGGGCGGCGGTTGTGGTCCGAGGCGGGCGGCTTCGAGCGGCTCTTGTCGACGTCTTCTGCTGAGGATCGGTTCGACTTCGCCGCCAACAAAGACCTCTTTATCTCGTTCATTCCCTTCGCGGTGGCATTCGGCGTTGCCGACAAATGGGCAGAGAAATATCGGATCTACACGCATTCAGATCCGCCGATTCCCATGTGGTACCCGATGGCTTATGGATCAACCATCAGCCCGTGGTCGGGTGCCGGCGGTGGTTTCGGTAACTTTGATCAGGCGATATCCGCCTCCATCGGCACCTACGAGGCGTCACAGGCATCATCTGGTTCTGGCGGATTTGGTGGTGGCGGTGGCGGATTTGGCGGCGGTGGGGGTGGGGGTGGTGGCGGTTCCTGGTAGTTGCTCGGTACTCTCAGTCATGATGGTCGCGAACACAGGTTCGCGCGAGAAGAATGGACGTGGTCGGCAATGGTCATTGGCATCGTCGTAATAGTGGTGCTGATTCTCCTAGCGCTCTTTGGAGTTTCGGCTTTCAACAAGCTGCGCAAGGCGGATATCAGCGCGCAAGAGGCATTGGGTGGCATCGACGTTCAACTGACCCGCCGGGCCGACCTGATCCCTAACCTGGTCGAGACCGTCAAGGGTTACGCATCCCACGAGAAGGGTGTATTCGAGGCCGTCACGGAGGCGCGGGCACGAGTCAAGGCCGCCGCTGCTGGCACCGACGTTGATGAGAAGGCCGCTTCCGAGGCGCAATTGGACAAGGCACTGGTCAACGTCATGGCTGTTGCTGAGGCCTATCCGGATCTGAAGGCTTCCACCAACTTCCTGCAGCTGCAAAACGAGCTGGCGGACACCGAGAACCAGCTCTCCTTTGCGCGTCAGTACTACAACGACGCGGTCACCAAGCTCAACACGGCGGTAGCCACTGTGCCGACCATGTTCTTTGCGGGCATGGCTGGCGTCAGCAAGCGTGAGTTCTACAAGGCCCCGGAAGGTCAGCAGAATCCGCCCGCCGTTTCCTTTGGGTAGCTTCTTGGCTAGCCGGTGACCTTGAACGTTGAGCGGATCGTCTGGCAGCCAGCGATCATGGTCGCTTGGTCAGCCGGCACGTACTGGCAGTTCATGAAGTATTCGGTTTTGCCATTGAAGAACAGCCACAACGTGCTGGCGACTTCTTGACCCGATGGAGTCTTAACTGTGAGCTCCTGGGAGAAGCCTGGGTAACCGGCGGTGGCTTCGACCTTGATCGGGGAGGTCACTGATCCGCCACCTTGCTCAGCCAGACCCTTCAACGTGCTGGCGACCTCTGGTTGGACTGACGCGATGTTCTTGTCAGTGACCTCGAGGCCAACTGTATAGGCACTCATGATCGCGAAATTTGTTGTGTCAGGCCCGACGTTCTCGGACCACAGTTCGCTTCCCTTTTGGGCGTTAGTCTTGACGTCAGTGAGGCTGTCCCAGCTATCGGGGTATTGGAACGAGACGCCATTCGCGGACAGGTTCTTGGTCGCTGGCCCGGGCGAACTGGAGTCCGTTGATTTGGTTGATCCGGAACTGCCACATGCTGCCAAGCTTAGGGCCGCAACCGCTCCGACGGTTAGTGAGACCAACGGCTTCATGGTTTATCTCCTTGAGTTGTGATTCTCGTGAGGCGAGCTTAGTCCGTTCCGGGGAATTGAGGCTCGTTGCTCACTGAGGTTCACCCTGGCCAGCCTCAGTTGCCGCAGCTTCAACTTCGGCAGCGCTGAGCAAGGACGTCTTTCCCAACGACAGGCTGGCGAAAAATCCGATGACGAGGAATCCCGCCGCGGCGAATGCTGACCAGCGCGTTGCCTGCGAGAACGACTCCTTCGCCGCTTGTGCGATTGGCGCGGTCATGGGATTGGATTCCAGCTCAGGGATCAATGCACCGGCAGTCGCGGCAGTGGTGTTGACGATCTGTTCGCGCTGCTCGGCGGTGACTTGCGGCATTTGTTCAAGGCGATCTGTCAAGCCGGTTGCCAGCCCGGAGAACAGGATTGTGCCCAAGATGGCGATACCCAAAGCCGAGCCGATCTGGCGACTGGTGCTCTGCGTCCCCGAACCCTGACCACTCTTTGCAACTGGGACATCGGCGAGTACGACGCCGGTAAGTTGCGCTGTCGCCAGGCCAACCCCCATGCCGTAGATGAACAGCAGCGGGATGACCGGCCAAGTGGGCTCGTCGGCCGAGACGGCAAATCCGATCCCGGCGATCCCGACGATTTCCAGGACGATGCCCAAACGCACGACAAAAGCAGGACTGCGTTTAAGGGCGAGTTGGCCGCCGAACCCACTGGTGACGAAGCTGCCGAGCGCTAGTGCAAGCAGCGCTTGGCCAGTTGAGAACGCGCTCCATCCGCGCACGTTTTGGAACCAAAGCGGCAATGCGAAGAGGATGCCAAACTCACCAAGGCTGACGATCAAAGCAGCGATGTTGCCGTTGCGGAAGGAGCTAATGGAGAACAGTGATAGGTCAAGCAAGACGACCTGGTCTGATCGATTGCGTCGGACTTCCACCATGATGAATGCAGCGATTGTGATCGCGCCAACAATGAATGCCACGAATACAGGTGAGATCGCAAGTGGCCATATCCAGGAACCGAAGGTCACCTCACCGCGAGTGGTGATCCACCCAAACGAGCGACCTTCGATGAGGCCGAAGACCATCGCGGAGATCCCGATGATCGACAAGGCTGATCCTAGGAGGTCGTTGCCGCGCACGGCGTGGTCATCCTTGGACTCCTTCACCAGCAGAGTCGTACCGATGAACACTGCGATGCCGATGGGGATGTTGATACCGAATGCCCAGCGCCAGGAGAAATCGGTGGTCAACCACCCGCCGAGAAGTGGTCCCAGCGCGGCGGTTCCGCCGATTGTTGATCCCCAGATCGCGAAGGCGACTCCGCGCTCTCTTCCCCGGAACTCGGCGTTGATGAGTGACAGAGAGGTCGGAAGCATGATGGCCCCGCCCACCCCCTGTAAGACGCGGGCGCCGATGAGGGTGGCGCCGCTGTCAGCGATCGCGGCCAAAATGCTGGCCAGGGCGAAGATGACGATGCCGATGAGGAACAGTCTCTTGCGGCCAAACCGGTCCGCTACACGTCCAGCGACAAGCAGCAAGGCTGCGAATACCAACGTGTAAACCTCTTGCACCCACTGGGCTTGGCTTGAGGTTATCCCGAGATCTTTGATGATCGAAGGGACGGCAACATTCACGATGGTCGCGTCAACGATGATCATCGCGACGCCGAGGCTGACGAAGAAGAGCCCGAACCAGCGGCGCCTGGACGCGGCTTGACCTTCGGAGCTAACGGTGTTGCCTGGATCTGAGCTCATCGTGAGTCCTTCTTTTCGCAACACGAGGGCGAAGCCTAACCCTAGAGCTATTAGCCCACCGGTCCGGCGTTGACAGGGCTCAATGACGGCCGTTTCGCCGTGATGTTGTCCCCAGAACTTTTGCGTTGAACTCGGCGTTTGATCCACGGGGTCAGATGTTGTGCAGTCCAACGCGCGTTCGAAGTCAGAGTCGCCATCGCACTACCGGGCTCGGCTGGTGGCAACGGCAGTTGCCAATCACCGTGAGGAAGCCCGAGTGCCTCTAAGGCCGCCCAACTTGCTCGTTCGTGACCGAGTGGTCCGAAGTGCAGCCGGTCATCTGCCCAGAACCGGGGATCGTCGAATACGGTTGTTGGCCAAAAATCGATGAGGAAGCAACCGTTCTCTGCGGCTATCGCCGTGACGGCCTCGTGGTAAGCGCCGAGGCGCTTCTTGACCAGTTTCATGGGCAGAGAGCGTCGACTCGGGTCACCGAACGCGACAAGTAGGACATCCGCGCCCGTCTGGCGGCAGGTGCTTACGGCAACGGCGAGCATCGAAGCAGCGGCGTCGATGTCCCAGTTCGGACGCATAGCGTCGTTCACTCCGCCAGCGATGCTGATGAGGTCTGGGCGCATGGACAGGGCTGGCGACAACTGCTCATCAACGATTGCCGGGAGCTTGCGTCCTCGAATAGCCAGGTTCGAGTAGAAGAATTCGGCTGTCGGATCGTCGGTTTTCAACGTTGTTGCCAGGCCTGTAGCAAGGCGGTCGGCCCAGCCACGGTCGCGCCCGTCAGCTCCGGGATCGCCCATACCTTCGGTGAAAGAATCGCCAATCGCGACGTATTTGCTCCAGGGCACAAGCCAAATCTTGCCTGTTTCGACGCGCCACGCGTAGACCGGGGTTATGCATCGAGCGATTGATCGCTATGCTGACGCACAGACACGCCAGCACTGCTCGCGCGCTCGTCAGGACGGTGGGGAAGCCGACCCTGTGAGGCGAGGAGGAATAGCGGTGTCTACTGCGTATGCCGTCGATTCGACGACGCGTTCAAACGTGCCCTTAGTCAGGGGTGTCGTTTTCATTCACTCATGCCCTCGTGCGCTGATTTCTCACGTCGAGTGGTGCTTGACCAACCTCTTGGGCCCAGGTGTTCGCCTCCATTGGGACGATCAGCCTGTGCAGCCCGGATCGCAGCGCTGCGAGCTTGGGTGGAAGGCCACGGCTGGCACCGCTTCCCGGATAGCGTCAGAACTGCGAGCTTTTCCAGGGCTACGTTTCGAGGTCACCCAAGAACCGAGTGCGTCCACCGAAGGTGAGCGCTACGCGTGCACCCCATCGCTGGGGATTTTCCGGGCAGCACTCAGCCACCACGGCGATGTCGTGGTGAACGAGGAACGGATCCGCTCTGCTATGGCCAGAGCCGCGGCGGGCGAAGATCTCGCAAACGAACTGAGAACTCTGCTCGGATCGGCGTGGGACGAAGAACTTGAAGCGTTCCGCTTTGCCGGTGAGGGCGCACCAGTGAGGTGGATGCACGAAGTGAGCTGATAGTGAGCTCAACTGACCATCGGCGTTCAGAAACCACCATGATTGGCGCGTGAGTCAGAGCCCCGCAGCGCACCAGGCGACTGCAGACCAGCGCGACCCTCGCCGTTGGTGGGCATTGACGGCGTTGAGCCTGGCAGTCCTACTCGTAACTGTCGATAACACGATCCTGGCCGTCGCTATCCCCAGCCTTACCGTGGACCTGGCTCCCACTACAGCGGAGTTGCTGTGGATCGGTGACATGTATGGGTTCGTTTTGGCGGGCCTGTTGATCACGATGGGTAGCCTGGGTGACAAGGTCGGCCGCAAGAGGCTGCTCATGATCGGCCTGGTTTCGTTTGCTCTAGTCTCAATTCTTGCTGCATCCGCCCCTTCAGCAATAGCGTTGATCGGAGCTCGCGGCTTGCTCGGTGTAGCTGGCGCGACCCTGATGCCCTCAACGTTGTCTTTGATTCGCAATACATTCTTGGACACGAAGGAGCGCACCTTCGCCATTGGCGTATGGAGCGCGGTGGCTGCAGCGGGCGGCGGAGTCGGCCCCATTCTCGGAGGCGCCCTCCTCGAGCACTACTGGTGGGGTGCGGTGTTCTTGGTCAACGTGCCCATCGTCGCCGTGATCATCGTCATCGGTGCACTCTCCCTACGTGAATCCAAGCAAGCGAAACCTGGGCCAATCGACCTCATCAGCGCTGGTCTGTTGCTGTTCGGAATGATTTCATCGATCTACGGCATCAAGGAAATCACGATTGTTGGCCTGGAGCACACAGGACCGTGGATCGCACTGGTGCTCGGCATCGCGGCGGTCTTTGCGTTCATCCGGCGCCAACTCAAACTCGAGTCCCCGATGCTGGACGTGCGGCTCTTCAAGGTTCCGGCCTTCTCGGGTGCTGTCGGCGCAGATCTGATTAGCGTGTTCGGTTTGATGGGCGTCTACTTCTTCCTTGCCCAACAGTTCCAACTCGCCGATGGCGACTCGCCGCTGACTGCAGGACTGCGCCTACTACCGGCAGAGACGGCGGCGCTAGTCGGCGCTTTGGTCGCGGCAAAGGTCATATATCGATCCGGGAGGCGTACCGCGATCGGCGGGGGTATCGGACTGGGGGCAGTGGGGCTGTTGATTGTGGGGCTAATCCTCGGCGATGGCATAGTTCCCGTCGCCATGGCGATGGTTCTCATCGGATTTGGATTCGGCCTCTCGCTGACAGGTACCTCGGATGCGATCTTGGCGGCGGCCCCACCGGATCGAGCAGGTTCCGCGGCGGCAGTTTCGGAGACCGCCTATGAGCTTGGGGCCGCGCTGGGCATTGCGATCCTAGGTTCGATTCTGGCGGCGTGGTACCGCCAAATCGTTGTGGTGCCCGAGGGCATACCACCAACAGAAGCGGCAGCGACCAGTGATTCGTTAAGTTCGGCATACGAGGCAGCGACTCATGCTCCGGCTGCTATTGCCGATGCTGTTCTTGAAGCTTCCCGCGTCGCGTTCACCAGTGCCCTTGGCGTTACGTGTCTCATCGCGGCGGTCATGTGTGCGATCGGCTCGTTTATTGCATTCCGGGTACTGCCGCCCAAGAACGAAGAAGTAGACGCCGTCAGCGACCATTGACCGGTGAGTAGTTCATCTTCAATTCAAGTCCTCAGTGCGGCGCAGCGATTCCGGACGCAGACGCAGTGGATTCAGTCGCGGCACTCGTTTTCCTTCGGTCCGCACTACGACCCCGCCAACGTGGGCTTCGGACCGCTGATAGTGCTCAATGAGGAAACTGTCGCCCCCAATCAGGGATTCGACACACATCCTCATCGAGACCAGGAGATCGTCACGTGGGTCCTGCGGGGTTCGCTTGTTCATCAGGACTCGCACGGCAACAACGGGGTCGTGCACCCAGGCCTTGCCCAACGGATGAGCGCGGGCCACGGGATCATGCACTCCGAGCGCAACGACACGTGGCGTGAAGACGTCAACAATCCACCTGAGCCGGTTCGGTTCATCCAGATGTGGGTGCTGCCCGACGAACTCAGTTCCGAACCGGGGTACGAGCAACGCGACATCCGTGATCAGTTGACGGACAACGACTGGACCGTTGTGGCGTCGGGGCTGCCTGAGCATGCAGACATCACAGCTATCCGAATCCATCAGAAGCGAGCTGGATTCTTGGTCGCGAACCTCTCGGAGCACTCACGCCTCCAGACCCCGGATGCCCCGCTGTTGTATCTGCACGTGGCACATGGTCAAGTTCAACTCGCCGATGGATCTACGCTCAACCAGGGGGACGGCGCCCGTCTGCTTGATGTGGGCGGCATCGAAATTACCTCTGGACCAACTGATACCCAGGTCCTGTTGTGGCAGATGAATTCTTAGGCACTGGGTCTGTGTTCGTGTAGACGTGTCCGGTAGGACGGTGCTCTGAGAAGATCAGGCGATGAGGTGTAATCATGGTTAGTTGGGGCGCTGTTATATGACAACTGAAAAGGACGCCCTGGGTGATTCTCCGTGGCGCCTTGTCGTGTCCGATATGGACGGAACGCTGGTTACCGGAACAACCGCCCTCGCCCACCTCGGAACCTGGATCGGGCACGAATCGAAGATTGAGGGCCTGGAGGAGAAGCTTGGCCGCGGCGAGATCAATGACCGAGAGGTCGCAGAGAGCTATGCGCAGTTCTACAAGGGTGTCGCGTTATCAGACGCCGTCGAGGCCATGTCGAACATCCCAGCCCTCGACGACATTGCGCTCGGTGTTGCTGCCCTTCGGCATCGGTCGGTAGAAGTAGTCATCGCGACGGTTTCCTGGAGCTTCGCGGCAAAAGGGCTCGCAGACCTGTGGGGATTCTCGGATGTGTGCGGAGCAGAACTTGAGCTTGACCGGACTTCCGAGCGCTTCACCGGTCGAGTCGCCCAGCACTTCAAGCCAGAGGACAAGGTCGGGTTCGTATCCGAGCATTGTCGTCGCATGGGGATCGGGATGGAACAGGTCGTGGCCATCGGTGACAGCCGCTCTGACCTGCCGTTGTTCCGATCCGTTGGGTTCAGCGTTGCACTAAACGCGGCAAGCGATGCCAGATCTGCGGCGAACATCGCAATCGACGGAAACTCCTTCTTGACGGCTCTGCGCGCGGTTCCTGACCTTCTTCTCTAGCGCGCTTCTCTAGCGCGCTTGAGAAGAAGCGGCGATCGACTGCGCAATGCGCATCAAGTCGATGCGATGACCGCGAACCTCATCTCCATCAACCCTCGCTACAAGTCCCATGCGGAGTGCGCGTCACTGCCGCCTAGGTGCTTGCGTGTACTGCTGCGCTTGTCCCTGTCCCTGTCCCTGTCCCTGTCCCTGTCCCTGTCGCTGTATGGGCAGCGTGATGCCGTCTACGGGTCGCGATCTCGGCCAGGTGGTTCCGATGGGTCTGTCCGGGGCGGTGACTGTGATCCGGCTGTTGGCGTTGCCTTCGAGTTTGTGCCCATAGTCGTGAACCGTGTGGTGATGAAAATTGCACAGGCCAACCAGGTTTGACATGTCTGACTTGCCGCCGTTGGCCCAGAAGATGATGTGGTGAACGTGCTGGACGGGATGGTCGCAGTCTGGGTACCGGCAGTGCTGGTCTCGGATTTCGATGGCTCGGCGTTGGGCGAATGTGACGGTTCTGACGGCCCTGCCAAGGTTGAGGATTTCACCGTTGCCGCCGAGGACTGCTGGGAGGATTCCGGCGTCACAGGCCATGCGTCGTGCTGCGGCGGCAGGAATGATGCGTCGGTCACCACCGCCTGTCGATTGCTCGGCTGACTGGTCAGCATCAACATCGTCCAAGTCAGACCGGAGAGCTTCCAGGGTCATCGTGACAGTGACCTGAGTCGGCAAACCGTCAGTCACCGACGGGGCATTGTTGTTGCCCATCGCCAGGCTGATGAGTTCGGCGAGGGCAGCGACATTGCGTTGCGAGAACGACTGTTCCGGTGCCGAGTCACCGACCACCGGCTGCCCGGTGGTCGCGGTCTGGGTGGAGTCTGCGAGGTCGAGCTGGTCAGCGCTGCGCTCGTGAGCGGCGGCGGCTTCGGCCTTGTCGCGGGCTTTTGCGTGGCGGATACGAATCGAATGCAAAGCTACTTGCAGGCTGGCTCCTGTTTCGGGGTCGAGCATGCCGTCGACGGCGACCATGCCATCAATCGTGGTCGACACCTTTAAGTAGGCACCCAGCGACTTGTCGGCGTGTTCGGCGGCTTGGGTGGTGGCATCAACCATGTCCACCCAGCGGGTCACGAGCCTCTGGAATTCCTCGGGACGAAACTGGGCCGCATACGCAGCGAACTGGGCATCATGATCTCCGATCGACTCCCGACACCCTGGCCGAGGCAAGGCCCGGGCCACGATCAGCATGTGCTCCCGAGACACAGCCCCGCTGGCATACCCAGCAGCCATCGCGGGAATGTCAGGCAACGCCCGACTCAGCATCACTTCACTGTTAGCCAATGCCTTGCTGCACCCGGTTTGGGACCGCACCGACGCTTGCGGGCTACGGGCACCCTGCTCGACCCAGGCACCGGAACGGTCAACCTTGCGCACCGCCTGGCTGGTCAGGTGATCAATGATGTGACGCAACTGCCCTAGCTGGCCCACCACGCTTAATAGGTCGCGCCCAGAAGAGGTCCCCAGATCCACTTCACGCGCGCCATCAATCAACGCCGCGATCGCATCTCCCGCATCCATCATCGTTGGCGGCGGTGGCGTGACAACCGACATGAGAATCCCCCTCCCTTCCCCTTTGAGTCCAACCTAGAACAGGGGTGTGACAGTGGCACTTGGCCGACCTGGATTTGGTCCATGTCACCTTGCGAAGGCCTTCAATATGCGTGGGGGCTTGGTTCTGGGATACCCAATGGCAATCGGGTGAGCGCGAGGTTGATGAGCACATCCGCACCGGCCGAAGCACGCGTTTTGAATCCGCGGATGATCTGCTGCTTGGGCTTGACGCGCCTAATCTCGACGAAAAATGAAATTTGAAATCACTTCGACATTCCGTGGCGACTGGAATCGACTGGCTGACGATCACAAACAATTGTTCCGTGAGGTGATCTCAGATTTCAGCGAAGCATGTGATGCATTCGCGCAAGACCCATCTCGCTATCGATGGCCGAAGAGACTCCGCGTTCTCCGATGCAAGGCGCAGAAGGTGTGTGGGAAATGACTTGGTCGTTCTCTGGCCCTCACGGCAGGGCCACATTCGAGTTCACTCGCATCGATGGCGAATTCGCAATCCGGTGGCGCCGGATAGGTCTGCACGTCATTTACTCGAACCATGACCATGCGCTCCGAGCCAAGTCCCGGGCGTCATGGGTGTGAAGAAGTGCTAGCTCGCACAGGCCTAGTGGTACTCGTGCTCGGGGCCTGGGTAGGTGCCTGCTGTGACTTCCTGGGCCCAGGTCGAAACGGCGTCTGAGAGAACCGAGCGCATGTCTGCGTATTGCTTCACGAACTTCGGTGGCTTGCCCGCTGTCAGTCCGGCCATGTCCTGCCAGACGAGAACCTGCGCATCAGTTGTGGCGCCAGCCCCGATGCCTACGGTGGGAATCGCTAGCGACTTGGTGACAGTAGTGGCAAGGTCGGCGGGCACCAGTTCAAGGACAACGGCGAATGCGCCGGCGGCTTGTAACGCCTTGGCATCCTGCATCAAAGTTTGACCGGCCTCGCCGCGGCCCTGCACGCGGTATCCACCCATCGTGTTGACAGATTGCGGCGTGAGACCCAGATGAGCCATGACCGGGATTCCGGCTGATACCAAGAGTTCCACCTGCGGAAGGACTCGAGCTCCGCCTTCGAGCTTGACAGCGTGGGCGCCAGCTTCCTTCATGAAGCGCGCCGCGGTCTCAAGTGCTTGCGTGGGGGAGCCTTGGTAGGAGCCGAAGGGGAGGTCAGCGACAACCATTGCTCTGCGCGATCCGCGCACGACGGCGCGGACCAGGGGGATCATTTCGTCCACGGTGACTGGCAGCGTCGAGTCGTATCCATAGACCACATTGGCAGCCGAATCTCCGACCAACATCACCGGAATTCCGGCATCGTCAAACACGCCTGCGGTGAGGGCGTCGTAGCAAGTGATCATGGGCCAAACGTCGCCACGAAGCTTCGCTGCGGCGATATCATTGACGGTGATGCGCCGGACTGGTGAATCACCGTCGCGGGCACCTCCGTAGAGGTGATTCTCGTGACCTGACTGAGCCTGATTGTTGGGCATTGCCATATCTCCGATCTCGAGGCTGCCTGATGCAGTCCCCGGACGAAACAATGGTGACATGAGGTGTAACACAAAGACATCCTGAGGTGTTCCCGCGGGTGATTTCTATAGCGAGTCGCTGGCCGACGGGACTGGTAATCGTTCTGCTGATGTCCACCCGTTTGACGCCCCACGCGAGTGGTGCCAAGCCCTGCGCTTATGGTCTTGGCATGGCTCGAGGCAGAAGCGAAGAAGTCGACGAGGCGATCGTCAGTTCCGCTCTGGCCGTCATCGGTGACTGTGGGATCGAAGGGTTCTCGGTCGAAGAAGTAGCCTCGCGCGCTGCCGTCGGTAAGGCCACGATTTACCGACGGTACGCGGATCGCCAGCAGCTGATCAGCTCGGCGCTCGAGACTCTCAACGATGACCTGCCAGCCATCAACAGGAAGAGCAGCGCCGTCGACGCCCTAATTGAAATGCTCGAGTGGGTGCGTACAAGTCGCACGTCCGGCGCCGAGATATTGCCGCGCATCTTCGCTCAAGCCAAGTCCAATCCAGAGCTCTTCCAGATGTGCCACGCGCGAATCATTCACCCACGCTGGCAGCGTGTCGAGCAGGCGTTGGAGATGGGGATCGAGCGCGGGGAACTGCGCGCCGACCTTGACATCGACATCGTGTGTTCGATGCTGGTCGCTCCGGTGATCACCTACGGAATGCTGCATGTCGACAGTGAGGATCAGCCTGGCCGCCGTGACTACGTCAAGCGCCTGGTCAACCATGCACTCACCGGGATTGCTGTGACTCCCGAGTCGCCTGATTCGGGCACTCGTCGGCGAGCACGCTCAGCGCGAAGTGGTCGCCGACTGCGTAAGGCACTCGCGACCGACTAGCTGCTTTCGCTCATGCCGCCAACGTCGGGCTCACGCCAATGGTTGGTGATCGGTAGTCGACGGTCTCGGCCGAAGGCCAGTCTGGTGATCTTCGTCCCTGGTGGGTATTGCCGCCTTTTGTATTCAGCACCGTCGGTCATGCGAACGATGCGATGCGCCAACTGCGGATCGAGGCCAAGCGCAGCCATCGCTTGCGTGCCGGCCATTCCTTCGACGTAGGCGTTCAGGATCGCGTCGAGGATGTCGTAGTCAGGCAAAGAGTCGGTATCGAATTGGCCGGGCCGAAGTTCGGCACTCGGTGGTTTGGTGATGGAGTTCGGCGGAATCGGTTCAGTTTGCCCGTGCTCAGTGGCGTGCTCGTTTCGCCAGCGCGACAAATCCCACACCAACGACTTGGGAACGTCCTTGATCGGGCCGAACCCACCGACAGCATCGCCGTAGATGGTCGAATAGCCGACTGCGAGTTCACTCTTGTTTCCGGTCGCCAGCACTAGGTGCCCCTCGGAGTTCGAGACAGCCATCAAGATGGCGCCGCGGATCCGGGCCTGCAGGTTCTCCTCGGCGACCCCAGTCAGATTCAGGGCGGTTTGGTACGCGTCGAACATCGGCGCGATCGGAACTGTTCGGACACGCATCCCTGTGCGCTTTGTCAAGTCAAGCGCATCGGAGATTGAATGATCCGAGGAATAGGCCGAGGGCATCGCCACACCGTTGACGTTCTTGGCGCCCAACGCATCAACAGCGAGCGCGGCTACGAAAGCCGAATCGATCCCGCCCGACACGCCTAACACCACGCTGGCAACGCCATTCTTATGAACGTAGTCGCGAAGCCCAAGGGTCAATGCGCGGTAGACCTCCTCGGTGTCGCCGAGTTCGGTGGCGATCTCCCCAGGGACCGCTGGGCCAAAGCCCTTAAGCCCCGGCACATCTACTATCAACATTGCATCGACGAACTGCTTAGCGCGCCCCAAGATCGCGCCGTCGGCAGCGACGACCAAGGAACCTCCATCGAAGACGAGTTCGTCTTGGCCACCAACGCAGTTGACGTACGCGACGATCGACTGGGTTTGGGATGCACGCTCTTGGCACAGCTCCAGGCGCGTATCAGTCTTGCCCTGCTCGAAGGGAGAGGCGTTAATGACAAGCAAGACATCGGTCGAGCGTGCCGCATCTTGTGCAGGGCCTCGTTCCTGCCAGATGTCCTCGCAAATCGCGATAGAGATGAAGACCCCCTTGACGGCGATCACACACGGCTCATCACCAGCGGCGAAAATGCGGTGCTCATCGAACACGCCGTAGTTGGGCAGGTGATGTTTGACGTACTTGTGGGTGATTCGGCCTTTGTGGATTACTGCAGCTGCGTTCTGTGGGCCATGGGTGCCTCGGTCGAGGATCCCGAGAACAACCGTCAGCGCTCCTAGACCTTCACTTTCCAGGCGTTGCGCCAACGCTACGGCGGCAGCGATCGCGGCATCTTGAAATGACTTGCGCAACGCCAGATCCTCGATCGGGTAGCCGGTCAGAACCATCTCCGGCAATGCGACCAGGTCGGCGCCACGATCGGCAGCTGACCGGCAAGCAGTCATGATCAACTCGGTATTGCCGGCAAGGTCACCGACCGTCGGATTGATTTGTGTCAATGCCAATCGAAGGCCTGAGTCTGCTCTCACAGGCGCGAGCGTATTGCCTCACAACCACCGATCACCGACTTTGCCCGCCCAAGATTCGCCTGGCAGTGTCTGCGTCAACCCATTCATGGGAGGATTCGGCCATGGACAAGCAAACCGAATTCGTGCTGAGGACCATGGAGGAGCGCGATATTCGCTTCGTGCGGTTGTGGTTCACCGACGTGCTAGGAATGCTCAAGTCGGTCGCCGTTGCCCCGGCCGAACTTGAGGGCGCATTCTCAGAGGGAATCGGCTTCGACGGTTCAGCCATTCAGGGCTTTGCGCGAGTCAGCGAGTCCGACATGTTGGCCAAGCCTGACGCCTCGACATTCCAGGTACTGCCATGGCGAGGCGAGACCCTTGGTGTGGCACGCATGTTCTGCGACATCACCTTGCCAGACGGCTCCCCTTCGTATGCCGATCCGCGTTGGGTGCTCAAGCGCACACTCGCGCGGGCCGCGGACATGGGGTTCACTTTTTACACCCACCCAGAGATCGAGTTTTTCCTCTTTAAGGACCTTCCTGAGGGCGACGCGCTGCCGGTTCCAGTCGACAACGTCGGGTACTTCGACCACGCACCCCAAGGCGGAGGGCAAGACTTCCGTCGGACCGCCATCACGATGTTGGAGAGCATGGGAATCTCGGTCGAGTTCTCTCATCACGAAGGTGCTCCGGGCCAGCAAGAGATCGATCTGCGTTACGCCGACGCGCTCAGTACTGCCGACAACATCATGACGTTCCGGCTGGTTGTCAAAGAAGTTGCACTCGAGCAAGGCCTGTATGCCTCGTTCATGCCCAAGCCGTTCCGTGATCATCCCGGCTCTGGCATGCACACTCACATGAGCCTGTTCGAAGGTGAGCGCAATGCGTTCTTCGAAGCCGGTGCCGAACTGCAGTTGTCGAAGGTCGGACGCTCGTTCATGGCCGGTCTGTTGCATCACGCGCCCGAGATCACAGCCGTGACCAACCAGTGGGTCAACTCCTACAAGCGCCTGGCCGGCGGCGACGAGGCCCCTGCCTTCGTCTGCTGGGGTCACAACAATCGCTCCGCCTTGCTTCGGGTGCCGATGTACAAGCCGCAGAAGGGCAACTCGACCCGCATCGAGTACCGCGCATTGGACAGTGCAACCAACCCGTATCTGTCGTTTGCCGTTATGCTCGCCGCCGGCCTCAACGGCATCGAGAAGGGTATGGAACTTCCCGATCAGGCCGAGGACGACGTCTGGTCGTTGACGCCGGCAGAACGTCGCGCCATGGGTCTTGAGCCGTTGCCCACGAGTCTGAACCGGGCAATCCATGCGATGGAGCGAAGTGAACTGGTTGCCGACACCCTCGGCGAGCACGTTTTCGAGTTCTTCCTGCGCAACAAGCGGGCAGAGTGGGAGGACTACGCCCGCCAGGTGACTGCCTACGAGCGCGAGAAGTACCTGCCGGTCCTGTGAGCCCGTTGTCTGACGGAGCAGGAGCGCGTACTAGGTCGCTGGCCGGTCAACTCGCCCGCCTCGGCTTCGACGATGTCACGCGGGCTGAGGCGACCCTCAAATCCGCCGGGCTGGAGCCGATCCGCAACAGCGACCTAGCTGTTGAGGCCTTCGCTTTCGCTGCTAACCCCGATCTTGCTCTGGAGCTCTTTGCGCGACTCGCGCAAGCCGCCCTGGAGTGTGGTGAGTGTGGTGATCTGTTCGCGAGCTTTGTCGATGACAGTGGCTTCAGGCAACGCCTCGTCGTGGTGCTCGGTGCTAGTGAAGCGCTCGGGGAATTCCTGTGTCGCCACCCTGATCAGTGGCATGTACTCATCGACGATGCCTCGGCGCTTGTGCGGCCGAGTGCCGATGAGTTGAGAGACGACCTGGTTGGCGCGCTGGGTCTGATCGACAGGTCGGCCACTGATTGGGAGACGAGTGCGGTTGGGCTGCGCATCGCTTACCGCCGACGGTTACTGCAGTTAGCAGCACGCGACCTGTCTGGGATCGCGAGCTTTCGCGATGTCACTGGCGAACTCGCTGACTTGGCCGATGCGGTCCTGGCGGCGTGCCTTGAGCTCGCCGCCTCCCAACTCGACCCCGGCGCGACTCCATGTCGCTTGTCGATCATCGCGATGGGCAAGTGCGGTGGTCGGGAACTCAACTACGTGTCCGATGTCGACGTGATTTTTGTCGCTGCCCCCACCCTGTTGCCCAGCGGCGAGATCGCCGATGAGGCCGAAGCGCTCAAGACCGCGACTTTGCTTGCTCGTGGGGTCATGAAGGCAGCGAACGAGCCGACCAGTGAAGGCTCCATCTGGGAGGTTGACGCAGCGCTTCGACCAGAGGGAAAGTCTGGGGCGTTGGTTCGTACCCTGGCCAGCCATCTGGGTTACTACAGTCGCTGGGCCCAGACGTGGGAATTCCAGGCGTTGCTCAAGGCTCGATATGCCGCTGGTGATCAGGAGCTCGGGGAGCAGTACGTCGATGCAGTCATGCCGTTGGTGTGGTCGGCGGCCCAGCGGCCGGACTTCGTTGCCGACGTCCAAAAAATGCGCCGTAGGGTTGAGAAAGTCGCTGCTAAGCGCGATAACTCACGTGAACTTAAACTCGGCCAAGGTGGTCTACGCGACGTTGAGTTCAGCGTTCAGTTACTCCAGCTTGTTCATGGTCGAACCGACGTGATGTTGCGTAGCTCAACGACTCTTGCCGCCCTTGATGCCATGGCCCTGTGGGGCTACGTCGGTCGAGAGGACGCTGCGACGCTGACGTCTGCCTATCGCTTTTTGCGTACCTTGGAGCACCGCGTTCAGCTGTTCCGGTTGCAGCGCACCCACGTAGTTCCTGCAGACGACAAGTCGCTGCGCCGAATCGGTCGGTCGATGGGTTATCGCCGTGATCCGGCGACCGAACTCACCGAGGACTGGGCCAAGCATCGAGTTGCAGTGCGCCGCCTGCACGAGAAGCTGTTCTATCGTCCGTTGCTAAATGCTGTTGCGCGCCTGGCGCCAGGGGATGCGCGCCTGACTCGCGAGGCAGCGATCGAACGCCTGACGGCCCTCGGCTACGCCGACCCATCAGGGGCATTGCGGCACTTGGAGATGTTGACATCAGGAGTGAGTCGTCGGGCAGCGATTCAGCGCACGCTGTTGCCTGTCCTGCTCGGTTGGTTCGCTGCCGCTCCCAACCCCGACGCTGGGCTCCTGGCGTTCCGGCGAGTCTCCGAGAACCTTGGCGCCACCCCGTGGTACCTGCGGCTGTTGCGCGATGAGTCCGAGACTGCCGAGCGGATGGCTCATTTGCTCGCTACGTCGCGCTACGCGACTGACCTCCTGCTGCGCTCGCCGGACACGGTGGCGATGCTCTCTCGCGTCGAAGATCTCCAGCCACGCACCTATCCGGAGATCGCCGCCGAGCTAGATGCAATGTTGCTGCGCCAAGACGATTCGGTCACGGCAATGGAGTCCGTGCGCCTGCTTCGGCGTCGCGAATTGTTCCGCATCGCGGCTGGTGACATCAGCGACGAGTTGACTATCGACCAGGTCGGTCCGGCCATCTCGGATATTACGGACGTGACGCTTCAAGGTGCCCTGCGGATCGCTGAATTCAACATCGGCTCGGATGCTACCGATATCGCAGTGATTGGCCTGGGTCGCCTCGGTGGACGCGAAGCTGGGTACTCCTCCGACGCTGACGTGATCTTCGTCAACGAAGCCCGCCATGGTGCTTCGGAGCACGAAGCGACCAAGGCAGCAATCGCCATTGCCAACGAGATGCGCCGCTTGCTGGGACTGCCCAGTGCGGACAATCCACTTGAACTCGATACCGATCTTCGACCAGAAGGTCGATCCGGGGCGCTGGTGCGAAGTCTGGATTCCTATCGGGCCTACTACAGTCGCTGGTCTTCTCCCTGGGAAGCCCAAGCTCTACTTCGTGCGCGGCCAGTCGCAGGCGACGCTGCGCTTGGCCAGAAGTTCCTGGATGTGATCAACCCACTGCGCTGGCCGAGTAATGGCATCAGCGAAGAAGACCTGCGCGAGATGCGTCGTATCAAGGCCCGTATGGAAGCCGAGCGACTGCCTCGCGGAGCTGACCCAGCGACCCATGTCAAGCTCGGTCGCGGTGGTCTGTCCGATGTCGAATGGGTGGCTCAACTCATGCAGTTGAGATTCGCTGGCACGGATTCAGGGTTGTCCCCATCTGTGCTTGAGGGGCTTCGGTCGACATCGACATTGACAGTCCTGGCAGCGGCAACGGCTGGAGGGCTGATCGATCCAGATGATGAGAGCGTTCTCGCGGATGCGTGGCGCCTAGCGAGCCGAATCCGAAACAGTGTCTACTTGGTCACGGGTAGATCCAGTGATCAGCTTCCCGCGGACACTGGCGTGCTGGCGGGCGTTGGGTATCTGTTGGGGTATCCGGCGCGTCGCGGTAGTCAACTCGCCGAGGACTACATGAAGGTCTCGCGCAAGTCCCGTGCAGTTATGGAACGCATCTTCTACGACTGGGCTGATGAACCGCCTGAACTCAGCTGACAGTGCTCTAACCAGGGTGGGACGACGGGAGAAAGTCATCCGGGCCGTTAGTCCTAGCCTCACGGGACCTTCTACCCAACTATGGCTCCCCATATCGAATTCGTGGCATTTTCATTGCTATTTCACAGGTTCGGCAGCGACCCTTCGTCTGTAGCGATGATTAACAATTCCTTTACCTTCGACCCGGGTTTGACCGGAAGGGACGATAAGTGACAAGCACGACGAGTAAGAGGTTGATGCGGGTAGGCGCCGCAGTAGCGAGCGCAAGCTTGCTGCTATTTCCGGCTACGGCCGCGCAGGCCGCATTAGTAACAGTGGGGAACGGTTTGACCACGACCGATCTGAGTGCTGTGGGTATGAGTCCCGCAACGCTTGCCGGCGACCTAGCCGGACCGGGTGTCACAGTTTCCAATGTCACCTACAAGGGCGCGAACGCTCAGGCCGGCCGTATTCATGTTCTGGATCCGGCTGTGGTCTCGTTCAACGATGGCGTGATCATGTCCTCGGGCAACATCGCCGATGTGGCTGGTCCCAACAAGTCCGACGGAATTACTGGGGACATGGCTGGACCCGCCGACGCGGACCTCAATACTCTGATCGCGAACACTCAAACGGTCAACCCCGTTACCTTCGATGCGGCGTCGCTGGAATTCGACTTCGTCCCTCAGGCCAGCCAGGTGTATTTCACCTACACGTTCGGATCTGACGAGTACCTTGAGTGGGTCAACCAGTTCAATGACGTGTTCGGGTTCTTCGTGAATGGCCAGAACTGCGCCACCGTTCCGAGCGGGGACCCAGTGTCCATCGACGCGATCAACTCGGCAGTCAACCCTCAACTCTTTCGCGACAACTCGTTCTCGGCTCCAGTCGCGAACCCAATCAATATTGAGTCCGACGGGCTTAGTGTTGAGATGGTCTGTTCCGCGCCGGTCAACCCCGGTGTGGTCAATCACCTCAAGCTTGCGATCGCCGATACCAGTGATCAGATCCTTGACTCAGTGGTCATGATCAAGGCAAACAGCCTGTCCACGACCAAGCCCGAGTCCTGCAACGATCACGTAGACAACAACGATGACACGCTGGTCGACATGAACGACCCGACCTGCAGTGGTTCAACCACTCCTGCGCCGATCGGATCGAGTGGAGTGGGTAGCTCTGGCAACCCCCCGCCGTTCACCGGGAACGAAGGCACGCCCATCAACCTCGACGCGTCCGCTCTGGGCTGGAAAGCCACGCCAGACACAGTCAACACCTCCTGGACTGTCAACGGCATCAACGGGACCACCGGCAGTTGCACCGTGAGTCCCACTGGTCCAACTCCGTTGAACGCTGACGGCTCCATCGCGATGGCCACGACAACGTGTCCCAATGAGGGCGAGTACGTGGCTCGGGTCGACGGCTGGGATGTCGAGGGTAAGAGCGCATTCGACATGGATGTTGACTTCTTCGTCCACAACGCACCGCCTTCAGTCGCGATCACCAGTCCGGTTAACGGCGCCTCAGTTGTCACCGGCACGCCGGTTGATGTCAGTGCTGCGGTTACCGATAAGGGTGCCGGGGATTCTGTCACTTGCTCGATCAACTGGGGTGACGGCCTCGTCGAGCCAGGCGTGCTGAATGCCGGGACGTGTTCGGGGAGCCACCCGTACGCCGATGCCGGATCCAAGGTTGTCTCGGTGACAGCAACCGACAACTCAGGAGACAGTTCCGCGGGCGCCGTGGTGGTAAACGTAACGGCCGCTCCGGCCAATACGCCACCGACCGCTTCTGCCGGCACCACGTATGTCGGTACTGAGGGCAAGGCGATCAAGTTGATCGGCGCGACCTCCGATGCCGAGGGTGACGTCGTGACGTCTCATTGGGATGTCACGGCGACTAGCGCTAGCGCTGGCTCAGCTTGTGTGGTCAAGAACGCAGCCGCACTGATCACCACGGTCATCTGTAACGACAACGGGTCGTTCGCCGCGACCTTGACCGCTAGTGATGGCAAAGCCTCGACTGTTAGTGCACCGGCTGATGTGACAGTAGCCAACGCCCTGCCGACAGTCGCGATCACCGCACCGACAACGGGATCAATCTTCCGCATCGGTACCGACGTCGCGGTGAGTGCCACCGTTAAGGACCTGGGTGCCAACGATGTACTGGCGTGTTCGGTGAATTGGGGCGACGGCAGTGTCATCAGTGGAGGCGTGATCGCGAACGGCATCTGTACCGCGAACCACACCTACTCGGCACCGGCTACCCGGCGTATCGCGGTGACTGTGGCCGATGACGATGCGGGGACCCGTATTGCCTACACCAAGGTCACCATTCCGGCGAGTACAGGCAACGGCAGCGGAGTCATCGCTGACACGACGTTCTTGTTCACGGCGACTGGCAAAGCAAGGCCTGTTGGGACGCTGTCAACAAGCACGACGACATTGGGCCAGGTATTTGCAAGCACGACCACGACCGCGATGTCGTTCAACGCTAACGGTGTCATCTGGTCCGGTGCAGGTACCTGGAACGGCAAGGCCGGGTACTTGTATCAAGCCACCGCGATCCAGAACGGGCCCGGCGGGGATGCGTTCGCCATCACAGTCACCAAGAAGGCCACTGGAGCGGTTATATTCCAACGTAATGGCGATTTGGCCAGCGGCAGTGTGACTGTCGTTCAATAGCTGCGAACCCCCGTGCGCAGTCGCTGCGAACCCCCTTCGCAGCGCCACAGTGGGAGCCCGCCTCGATCGAGGTCGGCTCCCACTGTCGGGTTTAGCCCGCTTGACGTTACTCGGAGGATTGGCGAAGGTGATCGACGGCTTCAATTGCCACGACCAACCCGGGTCCGCAGTAGGCGCACTAAGAACAGCAGTCGACGTCGAGGCCCCCTGCCGATACTGACTGTCGTTCCTCGTTCGCGGCCCTTGAGGTGGGCCTGCACGAAGTTTTGGCCCTATGCTCGCGTCAAGAGCGCAGATGCCGATCCGGCGGACGACACTCTTGATACGACCGCAGCGCTATCGCGGTAGCGGATGGTTGGTTCCATATGGACGACAAGATCGCTGGTGCAGGTAACGTCGCTGTTTCAGGCAGCCTCGCCGTGTCCGACAAACGCGAAGTGGCGGCGGGCCCCCCAGCGGAGATTGTCGACCTCGATCCGGCTGACCATGTCTTGGCGGCAAGTGACCGGATAGCGGCTGAGCAGGATCGTACCGACGAGACCTCGCGCGCAACTGCTGCGTTGGCCCGCGATGAAGCTGCGGAGGCTCGAGATGAGGCCGCTGCCGGGTCTGGCGATCACATGCTTGCCGCGGGTGACCGTGTGGCGGCTGAACTCGATCGAACTGAGGCAACATCACGCGCGAGGGATGCAATAGCGCGAGATGTGGCAGCGGTAGCCCGCGACGTGGCCGCCCAAGCACGTGACGTCGCATCTGCAGATTCTGGAGACCCGAACCTGGCGGACGAAGACCGCCTTCTCGCAGCTGCTGATCGTGTTTTGGCCGCCCGAGACCGGAAAGCGGCAGCACTGGACAGGCTCGCCTCGACATCTGCTAGAAACGCGGCATTGGCGCGTGACATCGCTGCGGAGGCGCGTGATGTTGCCTCGACTGATGCCGATGACCACATATTGGCCGCCAGAGATAGGCGTGCTGCTGCATTGGATCGCCAGGAAGCAACCACGGCAGCCAATGCGGCATTGGCCCGTGACGTGGCAGCCGAAGCTCGTGACGCCGCGTCGGTGGATTCGCTGCAAAACAACCACCGAGATCAGCTAACCGGCACTTTGTCCAGAGATGCTGGACATGATCAACTGAGTCAAATCCTTGATCGTGCATACCGTGATCACGGCCCCCTCGTCATTGCGTTCGTTGATGTTGATCACCTAAAGGAAATGAATGATACTCAAGGCCACGGGGCTGGTGATCGACTACTTCGAGCCGTCGGATCAGCCCTGCGACAGAGCCTGCGCTCCTATGACGTCGTGGTTCGGTATGGGGGAGACGAATTCGTGTGCGCCCTTCCCGGTGCGCTCTTGGGCGAGGCCGACAGGCGGTTCACCGATGTCGGCATTGTCTTGGCCAGCAGGATCGAGGGAGCTTCGTTCAGCGTTGGCCTTGCCGAATTCACGGGTACCGAAACTCTCGAGCAACTCATCGCCCGCGCGGACCACGACATGTATCAAGCTCGGGTGGTAGTCCGGGCAATCAGCGCTCAGCGGTAGTTCGCGACGAACATCCTTGCCGGGAACTGCCCCAGTGGAGTAAGTGCCCGACGCCTCGCCATGGCAATGGGAGGGAGGGCACACTGTAACCATGGGCGCACAGAGCAATACCGGGCTAATCAAGACTTTCTACGCCGCTTTCGGCGAGCGCGATGCTGGGGCGATGGCAGCATGCTACGCACCTAATGCGACCTTCACTGATCCGGCGTTTGGTGATCTGCGTGGTGATCAGGTTCGCGATATGTGGCGCATGCTGTGTAGTGGTGGTAAGGACCTAAAAGTTGAAGTTTCTGACGTGTGGGCCGATGGAGAGTCTGGTGGGGCGCACTGGAACGCCTGGTACACATTTGCCACCCGACGCAAAGTCCACAACGTGGTGGATGCGGTCTTCGAATTCGAGGATGGACTGATCATTCGTCACATCGACGACTTCGATTTCCAACGGTGGGCCGGGCAAGCGTTTGGCATTCCCGGTGAGCTGCTAAGTAAGACTCCGATCGCACAGTTCACGGTGCGGCGCTTAGCCCGATTCCAACTCGATCGCTATCAAGACCACAAGCGCAAATCAGCGGGCTGACGTGGGTCATTACGCCAACCATGTCAGCGATTTTCTCAACGCAGTTCAACAGATCGTTGCCTTCGCGTGGCCTGGATTGTTGGTGGTGGCTTTGGCGTCGGTCTTGCTGGCCTACCCATTGGGACGGTTGATGGGATCGAACCCGCTCGTAGTCGGTTTGCTGCTGGCAAGCATTGGGTCGGTTTTGGTGTTCACGCTGAGCCCTCGAACCGGTGGCGGCGTCCCGCCGGGATGTACTTTGACGATCACCCGTCCGACGAGGTCGGAGTTGCTGTACCCCTCCGACGTTAGTCTGAATCTGTTCATGTTGGTTCCGCTCGGGGTCTTCATCGCTTGGCTCAGGCCGTGGATCGCTCCGCTGTTCTTTGTCTTGGTGGCTATGGCGTTGCCCTTTGCCGTCGAATACATCCAATACGCAGTCCCGGAGTTGGGTCGAGCCTGTTCGCTCTACGACGTCGCGACCAATCTGGTGGGTCTGTTCGCGGGTATCTGTGCCGGACTGCTGATCCGCGGAGTGTGGATATTGTTCACCCCGCGAAAGCAGGTGAACAAATATGCCGGTTAGCGTTGGTGAGCTGGACTTCGAGTTGCTTGTGTCACGCGCTTTGGCCGAGATTCCGGCGCAGTTGGCGAAGGCGATTGAGAACGTGGCAGTCATCGTGGAGCCGTACCCGCCCGACGGTAGAATGAACTTGCTCGGCCTCTACGAAGGCGTGCCACTGACGGCCCGCGGGGGTGGTAGCTACGCGGGCTACCTGCCAGACCGGATCACCATCTACCGGGAGCCGATCTTGGAAATCTGTGAGACCCAAGAGGAGGTGGTGGCGCAGGTTCGGGTGACGGTGATGCACGAGGTCGGCCACTATTTCGGCCTTGAGCACGATGCACTAGACGAGCTCGGCTACACCTAGGAGAGTGATTCCGCGCTGCGGTGGGTTGGCTCCCGAATCGTAAGTCGGGCAGCCATGGGAAGGTATGCGGGTGGCGCCTCCCAATGTAAACCTGATCAACTTCGAGTCGGTAGACAAGACTTTCGGCAAGGGAATGCTTCTCGATGGGGTTTCCCTGGGTGTCGCGGCCGGTGAGCGCATCGGCGTGGTCGGTCGCAATGGCGGCGGCAAGAGCACCCTGCTCAAGGTGCTGGCTGGGCTGGAGAAGCCCGACAGCGGTCGGGTGACCCACGCCAATCATTTGCGTCTCGGCGTATTGGCCCAGGCAGCCCAGGTGCCCCCAGAAACCACGATTCGAGACTTCGTCTTGCAAGACCGAGTGACGCATGAGTGGTCCTCGGATGCTACAACGCGGGCAACATTGACAACGCTGCTGGGCGGGTTCGAGGACGCTCATTTGGAGCGGACATTCGGTTCGCTCTCTGGGGGTGAACGGCGTCGTTGCGAACTTGCTGCGCTGCTGCTCGACGACCTCGATTTGTTGCTGCTCGATGAGCCCACCAACCACCTTGATGTCGAGGCCGTCGCTTGGCTTGCGCAGACTCTCAAAGCGCGCAGGTCGATGGCGCTGGTGGTTGTCACTCACGACCGCTGGTTCCTCGACGAAGTCAGCGACAGGACTTGGGAGGTCGTCGATGGTTCGGTTGAGGCGTACGACGGCGGCTACTCGGCCTACGTGCTTGCGCGGGCTGAGCGCAGTCGGCAATCCGCCGCCGAGCAGGCGCGGCGTAATAACTTGATCCGCAAGGAACTCGCTTGGCTGCGACGGGGAGCTCCGGCTCGCACGTCCAAGCCGAAGTTCCGGATCGATGCGGCCAACGAGCTCATCGCAGACGAGCCACCAGCCCGCGACAGCGTGGAGCTACTGGCGTTCAGTGGTGCCCGGCTTGGCAAGACCGTCTACGAACTCGACGAAGTGAGCCTCAAGGTCGGCGTTGAGCGGAAACTCACGATCCTTGACGACGTGACGTGGAACGTGGGTCCAGGAGATCGCATCGGCATCGTTGGCCCCAACGGCGCTGGCAAGACCTCTCTGCTGCGCGTGTTGACCGGAGCAGTTAAACCCGACACCGGCAAGGTCAAGGAAGGGGTGACAGTCAAGGTCGCCTACCTGTCCCAGCACGTGGAAGAGATTGACCCGTCCTGGCGGGTGCTGCAGGCAGTTGAGCGCGTTGCGACCAGTATCGAGCTGTCCAAGGGCAAGAGTCTGAGTGCATCGCAATTGTGCGAGCGCCTCGGCTTCGGCCCGGAATCTCAATGGACCCCGGTGGGGGACTTGTCCGGTGGAGAACGCCGTCGGCTGCAATTGACGCGGCTGCTCATGGATGGGCCCAACGTATTGATCCTCGACGAACCAACTAACGACTTCGACGTTGAGACCCTGGCCAGCTTGGAAGATCTTCTCGACTCGTTCGCTGGCACGATGCTCGTGGTCTCCCATGACAGGTACTTCTTGGAACGTGTTTGCGACACCTTCGTGGCCGTTCTCGGCAATGGTGCAGTCCGAGATCTGCCACGCGGCGTCGACGAATACCTGCAACTGCGCGATGCCGCAATCACCGGATCATCGGGTGGGGCAATCGGTGGGACTGACACCTCCCGGGGTGGATCGTCCAGCCCGGGTCCTACTGGTGCCGAATCCTGCGGAGTCGGCCTATCAGCAGCTCGGCAACGGGAGCTTCGCAAGGAGTCAACTCGGCTAGAACGAGTGCTGTCCAAGCTCGACAAACAGCGAATCAAATTGCTCGCCGAGATCGCCGAGAATGCCACCGATCACGAGTTGGTCACCGGACTTCATGCCAAGGTGACCGCGGTTGAAGCCGAGCAGCGCGAGACCGAACACGCCTGGATGGAAGCGGCCGAACTACTTGAGCAGTAGCGCAACTGCGCTGGGAACTTCTACTAGGCTTTCTGCCTGTCCGCGCTGCTAGCGTCTACCCTATGGCTTCACCCCGTAACCGCACACTTGGTCTAAGCATGGGTGCGCTTGGCGTTGTGTTCGGGGACATTGGCACGAGTCCGCTGTATGCATTCCAAGAGATCTTCGCCGGGGCACACGCGATTCCGGCCGTTGAGCATCGCGTGTTTGGCGCGGTGTCGTTGGTGTTTTGGACGCTCACCTTGATCGTCAGCGTCAAGTACGTCCTTATCGTTATGCGAGCAGATAACGATGGCGAGGGCGGCATCATGGCCTTGGCGTCGCTGTCGGTGCTCAGCGAAGGGATGCGCAAGCGCCGAAAGCTGCTGATGGCGTTCGGCATCGCGGGAGCTGCCCTATTCTACGGCGACGGAATGATTACTCCTGCCGTCTCAGTGCTCTCCGCTGTCGAAGGTATTGAAGTCGCCGCGCCAGCTCTGACTAGCTGGGTCATCCCGATCGCTGTCGGTGTACTCATTTTGTTGTTCGCAGCACAGAAGCATGGCACCGGCAAAATCGGTGTTGCCTTCGGTCCCGTTATGCTTGTTTGGTTTTTCGTGATCGCGATTTTCGGGGTGATGAGCGTCGCGCAGACTCCGCGCATTATTGGTTCGATTAACCCCAAGTACGCGGTTGACTTCTTCAGCGCCGAACCGATGACTGCGTTCCTTGCGCTCGGCTCGGTCGTCTTGTGTGTGACAGGTGCTGAGGCTCTCTACGCCGACATGGGGCAGTTCGGTCGGACTCCCATCCGACTTTCGTGGTTCGTTATCGCGACGCCTGCCCTGTACTTGAATTACCTCGGTCAAGCGGCATTAGTTGTCCGCACACCCTCAGCTTCGTCGAACCCGTTCTACTTGATGGTGCCGAGCTTTGCTCAGATACCGATGGTCGTTCTGGCGACTTTGGCTACGGTGATTGCTCCCCAGGCTGTCATCTCCGGGGCATTCTCGATGACCAAACAGGCTATCGCTCTGGACTACCTACCCCGACTGCTCGTGCGGCAGACTTCTGCCAGTGAACGCGGGCAGGTCTACGTTCCTGGCATCAACTGGATGCTGATGGTTGCCGTCATTGCGCTAGTTGTGTCGTTCCAGGACTCATCGAATCTGGCATCGGCTTATGGCATCGCAGTGACGGGAACCTTCGTGATCACGACGTGCCTAATTACTGTGGTCGCGTTGCACTCCTGGAGAGTTTCCAAGTGGATCGTGTGGCCTGTCTTTGCCCTCTTCTTCACAATCGACATGGCCTTCTTCACTGCCAACCTGACAAAGTTCGAACATGGCGGGTGGTTCCCACTGGTCGTTGCGGTGATCGTGTTCACAGTGTTGACCACCTGGAGAAGAGGACGCGAATTACTGCTGGCGCGAATGGCAAAGCTGGGCCCGCCGGTCTCGGAATTCGACGAAGAACTTCACGATCCGAGCCTGGCGAAGATCCCTGGAGCGCGGGTTTATCTGACAGTCGATCTCAACCTGATGCCGTTCGCGCTGATGCAGCACGTGCGCCTACTTAAGGTCATCCCCGAGCAGATCGTCTTGCTGCAGTTCGCGACTCAGTCAATTCCGCGGGTGGACCCGGCGGATCGAATCGAAGTCACCCATCCAAGCGAGGGTGTCTACACAGTCAAGGCGAACTTGGGCTTCATGGAACGCCCTGACGTAAGCGAAGTGATCAAGCTCGCTGCCGAAGCCGGAGTTCCAGTTGATCCGCAGACCTGCACCTACGTGGTTCACCAGGTTTCAGTGGAGCCATCTCGGGAGGCGCCGATGATGCTTAGACGTCAGGAGACCTTCGCGTTCATGCAGCGAGTGGCGCTCAATCCCTCGGTCTACATGCGCTTGCCCTCGGACCGAATCCTTGGTGTTTGGACTGCCGTCAAACTCTAGTTATTCTGAGTGCTAGCTAATTGACGTGCCGTTGCAGGTGGCTTTGTAGTACTTCAGTTGCAGGGCTTTGATGTTGGGGTCTGACAAGAGGCGTAGTTGGTAGTTGTCGTATTGGGCTTTGGCGATGTTCGCCTTCTTCAAGCGGGCATCGAGGTCCTTCTGAATCTCAATGCTGTTTAGCATCTTCTTATCTTGTGCGACACAGATCGCGAGGGTGTCGACAGCGGCGATTCTGTCGTCAAGTGTCGGCCCGACTTGAACGTGGGAATTCGTGCTCGGCATCGGCGGTAGGACCACAGTCTTGCCGGGCGTGGGAGTACGAGGTGCGGGGGAGGCGCTCGGGTTGGTAGCAGCCGTTTTCGTGGAAGTATCAGCTGACGAACAGCCAGCTAAGCCTAAACCGGCTACCACTATTGCCAACGGCACGACTGATCGGGTCACAACCTGAGAAGTCAACGCGAGCGGCACCTGTGCAGAATACGACGAATCCAGGCCTGGGTGTAGTCATTGCCGACTTCGGGTGTGTGCCAGTTGTAGGGCGTGTGGCCAGGATCTAATTTTGATCTTGGTTGTGCGGGCGGTGACTGTGATGTGGTCGTTGGCGTGACATAGTCCGAGCAAGTTGGCCATGTCAGTAGTTCCCCCGTGTGACCAGAACCGAATGTGGTGAACGTGCTCGCCATTCGTCGGGCGCTTTCAGCGGTGATCGTGACCCGGTGACCGTAACCCATAACCCCGACCCCCAGAAACGAAACCACTAGAACATGTGTTCGATTCTAGCAAGGTGCACGCCCGCAAGCTAATAGATCTGGGCGTGTCGTTAATCGAGGCTGTGAATTCCGAAGGAGTTTTGGCGCACGCCGCGAATGCCCGTGCCTAGTTGAGCGCGGTTTCGGTGATCACATCGATAGTGCGCTGCGGTTGATCCCACATCGGCACGTGAGCACAAGCCTCGAAGACAATCCAGCGCGCATGCCCGGGAACTAAGTCGCGATTCTGGTCATCGAAGGGGATCAGCGGGTCGACGTCGCCCCAGACGATCGTGACTGGAACATCCGCGTCAATGTCGCTCCCACGTTCGAAGACGCTTCCCAACATGCCGTCGTGCGAGCGGTCGAACGATCGCGACTTAGCCATGGCTGTGGCTGCATCGGTGAGAAGCGAGACATCCAAGCTCGGCAGGTCAGCCGAGGCGCCGTCGAAGACGATGGACCGCAGACCAGGCGTGCTGGCTATCAGTCGCGTGAGTGGGGGAGCTACGGGCCCGAGCACTGTCGCCAAGCGCTTGCGAGCGTTGAGCAGGGAATTGCGTTGGGTCCACGGATGTCGCGCCAGCCCAGCAGGGCACAATGCTGTGAGGGAGAGCGCTTGACCGCGTGACGCAAGCTCCAGACCGACCCAGCCGCCCATCGAATTCCCGACGACATGAACTGCTCCGCCGAAGTCCTCAAGTAGCGGAGTAAGCGCGTCCGCATGCTGGCTAGGAAGCAGGACTGAAGCGCCAACACCGACCCGGTCCAACGCGTCGCCATGGCCCGGAAGGTCCACAGTGATAGTGGTGAAGTGCTCGCGAAGCGCGGGGACAACCGGTCGCCACGCGGTCCGAGCGCTGCCGAGGCCGTGCACTAGCAGGAGTGGTGGGCCTTGGCCGCCAACCTCGGCGACAAGCCCACCGACGTGAAGTAGACGCGAGTCAGCAGCGCTCAAGATGAGGCCTAGCTACTCGGTTTGGACGAAGGGATGAGGACTTTAGCGACGAATCCAACGATCGCGGCGACGAACAAGATGACAGTGAACACAGCCAGCATGATCGCTGCAACAGCGACAGCTAGCACTGCAAGCACGATCAAGACAGCCATCCAGGGCTTGCTCGGCTTCCGGAAGAATGCCGGGGCGTCACGGTAATTCGTGTCTGTCATCGGCCCGGGCATGGGTCCTGAGAAGGTAGTGCCACCGGAGGCCCAAACCCACTGCGGTCCAGTTGACTGGGGCCCAGTTGATTGCTGCCACGGTGAGCCGCCGGAATAGGCAAAGCTGGCCGGGGAATTACGTGCTCGGTCATAGCGTGGACGTTCGAGTTTGCTGGACAGGACTTGGTAGGCAATCTCAGCGCGCTGGAAATCTTCTACCGAACCACCGCGGTCTGGGTGCTCGCGCTTGGCCGTCTCACGCCAGGCAAGTAGGAGTTGCTCCTCGCTCGCATCGGGTTGCACGCCCAGAATTTGGTATAGGTCACCATCGACCTGATCCCAAAGCTCACGTCGCGCCATCGTGGTCGACTCCTCAAGTGATCGTCCGGACGTTTTTACCATTCTATGGGCAAACGCTGCGAATGCCCATTCTGTTCCCCTATCGATCTGTTCTGCGCCGGATTTTCTGGCACGGCTTAGCCGGTGTTACGCATACCTGCGGCGATCCCGTTGATGGTGATGAGCAAAGCGCGGCGTAACTGCGGGTCAGCGTCAGCGTCTACGCCCGCCGCGCGACTTCGACGCAGCAGCTCCACCTGCAGTCGATGCATGGGACGCATGTGGTCGTGGCGCGTGTGAAGCGTTCGAGCCAGCAGGGGGCGGGCCTCGAGCAGGTCCGCCTCACCAGTGAGCTGCAAGACAGTTCCTCGCGTCAAGTCGAACTCCGACCGAATGACATCGAAGATCGGAACCAAATCCGGTGCAACCAGTGCCGACACATACTTAGCAGTGATGTCGAGATCGGTCTTGGCCATGGTCATTTCAACGTTGGCCAGGAACGTGCGGAAGAACGGCCACCGCGCGTACATATCCGCTAGGTCTTCCCCGGCCCCGGCCTCGAGAGCCGAATTCAGGCCAGTCCCCACCCCGAACCAGCCCGGGATGATTTGGCGCGACTGCGTCCAGCCGAAGACCCACGGAATCGCCCGCAGTGAGCCCAGGTCGGCGTTGGCGCCTGGTCGGTGAGAGGGTCGAGAGCCTAGGTTGAGGGAGCCGAGCTCAGCGACTGGAGTTGAGGCGTAGAAGTAGTCGGCCAGATTCGGGGTAGCCAGAAATGCCCGGTAAGAAGCCTCGGCAGAAGTGACCACTGCGTTCATGGCCTCAGTCCAGCGTTTCAGGGTCCCCGGCGAACGCCGTGACTCGGTGTGCAGGAGCGTCGACTCCATAACGGCGGCCAGGGCCACCTCAAGGTTGTCCCTAGCTAGTGCTGGCAGTGAGTATTTGTCGGAGATGACCTCGCCTTGTTCAGTCAGCTTGAGGAAGCCATCGACTGTCCCATGGGGCTGGGCCAAGATGGCTTCACCGCTTGGCCCGCCGCCGCGTCCAACAGTTCCGCCCCGGCCGTGGAACAGTCGCAGGCGCACGCCGTGACTTAGCGCGACGTTTCGGAGGTCCTGTTGAGCCCGATAGATCTGCCACTGGGATGCACTAATGCCGGCATCCTTGTTTGAGTCCGAATAGCCGAGCATGACCTCTTGGACGTCGCCCCGTGCCGCGACGATTTGGCGGTAGGCATCGCAGCTCAGCAGCTGGTCTAGGATCTCTCCGGCGCGACTCAGCTCAGCGCCGGTCTCAAGCAAGGGAGCGAAACCGATGGCTGCAGTCCCATTAACCGGGTCGATCAGACCCTGCTCGCGAGCCAGAATTGCGGCCGCGATTACGTCATCGGCTCCCTGGGTCATTGAGATGATGTAGGTCTGAATCGAGTCTGGACCGAGCTGATGGATCGCGGCCTTGGCAGCTGCGAACGTTGACATCGTCTTGCTGGCGGAGTCATTGAGGACCAATCCGCGGGGGAGTAACGGTCTGCGGGCACCGAGTTCAGCTGCGAGCAGGTCGAAGCGTTGCGAGGAAGTCAGTTCGGCGTAGTCGCGCTCGATGTCGCCAGTGGAGGCGTAGATGGCGCCAAGAACCTCATGATGACGTTGGGAGTGTTCACGGATATCCATGGTGGCGATGTGAAAGCCGAACGTTCCGACCAAGCGGGCGAAGCGATCGACCTCTCCTCGTGCGGCACGAGCACCATGGTGGGTTATGAGTGACCGACGAATGATGACGAGGTCATCAAGTAGTTGTTGGGGATGGGCGTAGTCGCGGCCCGGCTCGTGATCGGTGCCCTTGCGGATCCGCTCAAGGGTTCCGACCAGACGGCGGCGCGCGAACGATGCCTTGAGACGGTAGGGCTCCTGTTCGTTGAGTCGAGCGTAGTGGGCATACGCCTTGGGCAGTGCCTCCCGATCGGCTGCCAGAGAGTCGGTTAATTCATCAGATACCGTGACGATCAAAGACGATTGAGACAAGACCATCAGCAGTCGATCGACGCCGGCTATCAGGTTGGTCAGCCCGACTTCACACAGCTTGGTCAAGACGCTACTCGTGAGGTCGGCCGTTACGAAGGGGTTGCCGTCGCGGTCACCGCCCACCCACGTGCCGAACCGCAGGGGCGAGGCCCCGAAGTCCAGTTCGATTCCTTGCCTATCGAGTTCGGCGTCGAATTCCTCGAGTAATTCCGGCACGGCTGCCGAGTACAGGCTCGTGAGGTAGTACAGGACGTTACTGGCTTCGTCAGCCACTTCGAGCTTGCCGGCTCGCAACTCGTCGGTCTGCCAGAGCAGCTCAATCAGCTCTTCGAGGTGGGTATCGATCCGACAGCGTTGGGTAGCGCTAAGGACGGAGTGGGATTGCGTTAGTAAGGCAGCTAGGTTCTCGATTTTGGACAGCACGGAGCGACGCGCGGATTCGGTTGGGTGGGCTGTGAAGACTGGCCGGAACTCGATCTCATTGAGTGCTTGTCGGACTTCGTCAGGGTCCAAGCCGCTTTCGGCGATGCGTGCAAAAGCGCCGTGTAGCCAGGTGGTTCCCGTCTCCCGTGCGCGGGTGATCTCTTCTGCTCGGTGAACCTGTTCGGCAACGTTGGCGAGCTGAAAGTACAGCGCCGAGGCGCGCGCTGTGGCGACCGCTTGGCTGGTTGAGAGTCCACCGAGTTGCTCGGGTGACAGCTCGGTCGTCAGGCCAATATCGAAGTTGGACTGGGAAGCTGTGCCTTGTTCTCGGACTATCTTGATCAACAATTGCGCCAGGCCGGTGACGTCGGCATCGAGTTGATCTTGACGTTCCTGGGTCATGACCGGGTTAGCTGTCAGCATCGGATCGCGTAGGTAGGGATCTGCCGCGTTTCCAGCGGCATCGTCTGTCGGTTCCATTGCTACGGCTGCGCCGGACCCCACTCGTACGGGTCGTAACGAGCTTCAACAGCGGCTTGAGCGTCGGCATACATAAAGGCGCCATTGAACAGGGCGTGGCCAATGACAGCACCTTCAAGACCTTGCTCGCCGATCTCGACGAGTTGGTGGATGTCTTCAAGACTCTTGACGCCGGCTCCGCAGGTGATCAAGTGCGGCGTGACTGCGCACACAGTTTGCATCAGGTGAAGATTTCCATGCTTCCAGCGATCCTGATGGGCCACATCCGTGACGTAGTAGCGGGTAACGCCGAGCCCGTCGAGAGCGATGATCGTTTCGGTCACAGGTCGCCCGTCGATTGAAGCGCCGGGGGCGACAACGTGCGCACCATCGCGGACCTTGAGTTCGATCACGAAGCGATCGCCGTGGGTGGACGTGCCTAGCGCGAGCGCTTCTGGCGAGTCGATGATCGATGCGTCAGCCACGACGTGGCCAAGGTGACCTAAAGCGCGATCGAGTGAGGCCGCGTCGCGAACTCCGCCCGACACCTCTATCAACGCGCGATGGTTGGCAGCCTTAACTGCGGCCGCGATCACCTCGTGATTGTCACCGGTCCCGGCTTGCGCGTCGGCGTCGATGATGAGCAACCGAGAGACGTTCTGGTTAAGCCACTCCATGGCTGCATTCTTCGGGGTCGTCTGAGTCACCTCACTGAGCATCGGCCCAGACGGGGGCATTGGCGTTTGGCCACCCTGGACGACGATGGACGGGATTAGCGAAAACTTCGATTGGTTCACGCTGGCAGGCTACCTATCGGTGCTGTTGGACGCCCCTTGTAGCAGTGCGTTAGATGCCGTAGCGGGCGTAGATTCGGCGAGCGATCTCTTCGTTCTTCTCCCGAGTGATACCGGGGATGAGGAAGAGGTCGACGAACGCCCAGACGGCGGTGATGACCAGGCCGATGACTGTGAGGCTCAGAACTAGCATCGTGATCGCCGAACCGGTGCGACCGAGGTAGAACCGATGTGCACCGAAGACACCGAGGAAGAACCATAGGACGTAGGCGACTGCCATCTCCTTGCGGTGATTCTGAATGTCATTCTGCATGACCGCCAGCTGCGCTGGTGGCACCGCGGCAGCAGGGTTGGTCAGCGTGTTGGTGGACTGAATCTGCTCTGCGGGCTTTGCGTTAGCCATTGGATCTCCTTGGTTGAGCGGACCGTTCTCATCCAGGTGATACCCGCGCAGTCGAGTGCGTATTCATGATCTACCTCACGCCTCTAGCGCCATAGCCCAAGGTCGCGAGTGCCCACCGCCAAGAGAGTCAGACCGGCGACCAAGAACAACCCGGGCAGGATGCTGCCGCTATGTTTCAAGACGAAGTTGCGAGCGTGGTCGAGCCACGGACGAATCTGCCGCGGAAAGGCGAAGACCAGCAGGGTGACCACAATAAAGGTGCTGCTTGCCACCAATGCAGTCAGAAAGATGATCTCGAAACGCTCGTCCTGTGGCAGCCCTGAGCGATGGAGGAAGAGTCCGACACCAGCCCAGTACGCGACATTGGTGACATTAAGTAGAGTGAAAAAGAATCCGAGATAAACGGCTTGCCGCACGTCAGCACTGGCGGCCTTGTCGATCAGCGCCCGAGCTTTCGCCGCTTGGTTGCTATTCGTCTCCCCTCGTTCGCGCCACCAAGTAAGTACTGCCACTACGACGAGGGCCGTCCCCAAGATCACCCCCGCCCAGCCGACCACATGCTTCTGACTAGCCGTCATTTTGATAGACAGCAAACGCATCACCAGAGGCGAGATAACCAAGACAGCGATGAGCTGGAACAGGAACCAACTGCCGGTAAACGCTAGGCCCGCCCGCACTGGGTTCTTGTTGAGCAGCATCACTGCCAACGCCACGAGGGGTAGTGGGCTCGTCGCCAGACCCCAACCCAGCCACGCGCATAGTGCCAGCGTGTTTTCGAAGGACGTCACAATTGGCGACCCTAGGGCTAGACAGAGGCCAACGGCGGGTCCCGGCGCAGAATCCGCCGGTTTAACATTCCACGGCACCCATTTGCAGTGCCTGTCAATGCCGGCGGCAGACGAGTGTTTCAGTGGGCAAAGGCGGCCCCACCCTGCAACGGTTGATCTGTGTCAGACTCGCCGACCGCGCTACCGTCCTCCAGGTCTCCCCGGTGAGCAGTTCCCAGCCACGGCCGCGGGCAGCGATCCTCGCGTTGGCGATCGTGTCGTTGACGATGACGGATGCCTTGGTCAGCGCACTGTATGGCTTTGCCGTCCTCGCCATGACCCGCCGAATTGTGCCGTCAGGGTCATGACGTCCTTCTAGGAGAAGGGTTGAAGGCGATGGTGAAAGCATGTTGCCCTGCCCGAGTGACACAGGGCCACCGTGGCGAACAGCCTCAGTAAAGCGGGGCTACTTCAGCGGCCATTTCGCCAAGAATCTGGCCGCTGAAGAACCGCTTCTCCTGGATGAGTTCCCACTGCCCTTCATTGGGTGACTGGTCCGGCAGGTCGGTGTAGGAAATCTTGCGCCAACCCAGGCGGGGGGTCAGCTCACCGGTGGCGGGATTGCGGCGGGTGTAGCTCAAGACCGTGCAGTTGCGGATGCGCTGGCCGCGATCGGCGTCGAGAGCTTCCCATTCCTCCGGCAGCATGTGCTCCAAGACGAATCGCGCTGTCCACATAAACTCCCCGTGGGTAACGACGATGACTCGCTCATCGCTTCGATCACGGTGCAGCGTCCCTAGGAAGTCGCGGAACCGACCGAAGACACCGCTGGCGAGGCTTTCCCCGCCGTCCATCTGGGCATACCAAGGACTCAGTTCCCGGAGCTTATCTGAGTGTGGAAAGAGCTCGGCTCGTTCGTTGGCAGGCACGGCACCGTAGTAGCCCCAGTCGCGTTCCTTGAGGCGGTCATCGATGAGCCAGCCAAACGATGGCCCTCCTAATAGTGCTGCGGTTTCCCGGGTCCGGATAAAGGGGGAGACGTAGCCAGCATCGAAATTCATAGCCAGGCCGCCGTCGAAGAATGCCCCCGCCCGGCGGGCTTGTTCACGCCCAGCGTCTGACAACCGGAATTGCCAATCATGTCGGTCGTAATAACCAATTGGGGGAGCAGCAGTCGAGTCGCGTTTTTCTGCTTGCTGAAAGACGTTGGCCTCGGACTGGCCATGTCGAACGAAGACCAAGTCGATGGGCAAAGTCACGGGTGCTCCTTAGCGAAAGGACTTCATTGCTGGTCGGCCGGGATAGCTAGTTTGACAAAGCTGCGCCGCTGAATACGGCAATCGCGATGGCGATGAAATGAGTGGCGTATCCACCGAGTGTGAACGAATGAAACACCTCGTGGAACCCGAACCAACGCGGGCTTGGGTTGGGGTATTGGGTGGCGAATATTAGTGCTCCAACGAGGTAGCAAACGCCGCCCGCGATGATGAGCGAAAGTACGACTGGGCCCCCGTTTTCCAAGATCGACGGGGCGAACATAGCTGCCGCCACGCCGAAAATGACGTATGCCGGAACGAAGATCCAGCGCGGTGCTTTGGTCCACAAAAGCCGCCCAAGGATGCCGATCGTGGCCGCGATCCAAGCGCCCCAGGTGATCATGGTTCCCAGGTGGCCGGTCACCAGAGTTGCCGTGACGGCGGTGTAGGAGCCTGCGATCAGCACGAATATGGCTGAGTGATCGACACGCTGCATCCAGACGCGAACAGGTGGTCGCCAATTCACTCGGTGGTAGGTCGCCGAAATCGTGAACAGCACGACTGTGCTCAGTGCGTAGATGGCGACCGGAATCCGCAGTTTCGCCGGTGTCAGGATCGTGAGGATGATCCCTGCAATAGCGGCGGTGGGAGCGGCTCCAACGTGCAGCCAGCCCCGAAGTCTGGGTTTCATTACTTTGACAGTACCCCGCTCCCGCCAGATTGGCCTAGGGAAGTCGGGCAGCGATTGGTGAATAGCGCATCCGCGTGTGGATTCTCAGCAAATTCATAGGTTCAGCGCAGATTGCGCTCAGGAAGCTGCCACATGGTTGGTGATGTAGCAATCCACCAGCCCCCAAAGAGGAGATCAATTCCATGAAGAAATCAATGAGAAACGCAGCTATCGGCGGAGTCTTGGCCGTCAGTGTGATCGGAGCAGGCACCGTTGCATTCGCATCCTCACCATCGGACACGCGCCAAACCGCAAGTTCCAATTCCGATCAGCGTAGTGGCGGTAGTCGTCACGGGAATAACGCTGAGTTCGCCGCGGCGCTAGCCAAGGAGCTTGGTCTGACAACAGATCAGGTCACGGCAGCGCAGAAGGCAACCCGAGACACCTTGGACAAGGGCACGCGTCCCACGACCCCGCCGACTGATGCCCAACGCAAGTCTCACTTCGCGTTGATGCAGAAGACGTTCGCTGAGAAGCTGGGCGTTTCGGTCGACAAGCTACAGGCAGCTGAGTTAACGGTGGCCAAGGCTCATGTCGCAGCCGATGTGAAGGCCGGCAAGCTGACCCAAGCGCAGGCCGACAAGATGCTCGCCGCGATCGCCAACGGCGAGATGCCGCCCATGGGTCGCGGTGGCCCCGGCGGTCAAGGTGGTCCCGGTCGTGGTGGTAACAACACTGAGCGGGATGCAGCGCTGGCCAAGGAGCTTGGACTAACGACCGCCCAGGTCACAGCGGCGCACAAGGCCGCACACGACACTCTCGACAACGGCACGCGTCCCATGACCCCGCCGACTGATGCCCAACGCAAGGCTAACTTCGCGTCGCAGCAGAAGGCCTTCGCTGAGAGGCTCGGAGTTTCTTCTCAGAAGTTGCAAGCGGCTGAACTGGCAGTAGCTAAGGCTCGCATCGCGGCCGATGTGAAGTCCGGCAAGCTGACCCAAGCGCAGGCAGACAAGATGCTCGCCGCGATCGCCAACGGCGACATGGCGCCGATGGGCCGCGGTGGCCCCGGCGGTCACGGTCCTCGCCCAGGTGCGTCAGCGAGCGCCTCGGCGGCCAGCAACGCCTAGTAACCAGGGCAATTAAGCGTCACTCCAGGCGTACTCACCGGTACCCGGCAACTTCCTTCCGAGGGTTGCTGGGTACCTCTGAGTGTGCGTTGAGGCCGCTCAGATTCGAGGCTCTCGCCAGGAAGTGATCGCCAGGAACGAGGCAATGACCAGTAGGGGCACGTGCAGAGTCCCCATCCACCAACTCTGTGGGTTCATCCCGAGCCAGGTGACCATGTTGAGAAGTCCATAGAAGGTCCCAAGCCAACCGACGATCGCGCGCGTCGCCGTACGCCCCGGAGCGCAACGCCATCACCCCCCTAGTAGCCGAGGACGACCTTGGGGTAGGCGCCGATGCCGACGACGCCGACGATCGCCACCGCGAGCAGAGCAAACTTGGCAATTGGCAACAGTGCGGGCACCGACTCTGACCATGGCTGCATGAGCACACTCTGGATGAGTCCGAGCGGCCACGCTAGTCCGGCGCCAGGATGTACTTGTGGTACTGAGCCCTCATGGCTATTCCGGCTATCCGGTCGCCCATTGAAGGCTTGCCAGAGAACCTCTGCTTGTTCGCTTGGACCCAGTCCCGAATGCTCATCGGCGGGGTGGCGGTGACCTGCTTGACGGTGTCGGTCACTAGGTCGGCTTTGCCCTCGCGCCAGGCGCGCAGGTGGCACAGCACGTTGATCTCAAGCTCCCCTCGGTCGGTGTACCCACCGTGCTTGAGCATCATGTCGGCAAACTCGTCCTCGGGTAGGTCGATGTACTCGATCTTCTTACCAAGCACATCAGCGAAAGTTGCCGCGATTTGTGGCATGTCGACGGCGACCGGACCAGTGCACTCGTAGTTCTGTGATTCGTGACCTTCGCTCATTACGACTGTGGCGAGCACCCTTGCAACGTCTTGCAGGGCGACCATTCCGACCTTTCCGTACCCGGACACACCCATCCATGCACCCATGGATAGCTGTTCTAGGTAGGGGCCCAGGCTCGTCTCCATTACTGAGTTCGGCGAAACGAGCGTCCACGGCAGGCCGGAGCCTTTCAAGTGGTCGATGGCGGCGACATGCATCGAGTCGAGGCGGTCACCCTCGTGCCGGACGGCACCGTAGATATCGATGACGTGTGGACTACCGGCTGCCTTGGCTGCGTCGATGACTGCAACTTCGCGAGTCGTGATGTGGTCGTCCATCGGCGAGGTCAGGAAGATGTGGGTGACATCGCTTACGGGGCCGACTAGCGAAGCAGGGTCGTCCATGTCCGCTTCGACCACCTCAAGGTTAGGCGCGGTGGTCGTGAACTTACTCCGGTCGCGCACCATTGCGCGTACTTGGACGTCATCTCGTCCGACGAGCTGGTCAATCAATGAATGCCCGAACATCCCATTGCCAGTTGTAACCAGTACTCGCCGCATCCCAGCCTCCTTAGGCTATGCACACTACGGGCTGCAGCCGGTTGTTACCTTTCTTCTGTGACCACGACCGATCCAGCGCTGCAGACGTTGTCCGAGGTCTTCGGCTACGAGTCGTTTCGCGGTGACCAGCAGGAGGTCATCTCCCACGTGGTAGCAGGTGGCGACGCGGTAGTGCTCATGCCCACGGGCGCGGGCAAATCCCTGTGCTACCAAATCCCAGCGCTTGTCCGGCCAGGTACCGGAATCGTTGTCTCACCCCTGATTGCGCTGATGCAGGATCAGGTCGACGCCTTAGCCGCAGTCGGGGTTCGGGCTGCGTTCTTGAATTCAAGTCAGACGAGCGAGCAGCAGTCAGCAGTCATGTCCGCCTACCGCGGCGGTGCACTCGACCTGCTCTACGTCGCTCCCGAGCGGCTCTCGACGCAGAGCACGCGGCGGCTGCTCGACTCTGCGCCAATTGCACTTTTTGCTATCGACGAGGCGCACTGTGTGTCGCAATGGGGGCACGACTTCAGGCCCGACTACCTGGCGCTCTCCGAGCTGGCCGAACGTTGGCCTGACGTACCGCGAGTGGCACTGACGGCCACCGCGACGAAGGCGACCCACGCTGAGATCACCGAACGACTGCGACTCGAGTCCGCCAGGCACTTCGTTGCGGACTTCGATCGACCGAATATCCAGTACCGCATTGAGGCCAAACAAGAGGTTAAGAAGCAGCTCTTATCGTTCATTGAGAGCGAGCATTCAGGTGAGGCTGGAATCGTTTACGCGCTGTCGCGTAAATCGGTCGAGCAGGTTGCCGACTTCCTCTCCGCGCACGGGGTCAATGCGATGCCATACCACGCTGGTATGGACGCGGCCAGGCGTCGGGCGACTCAGACGGCGTTCTTGCGCGAGGAAGGTGTCGTCGTCGTGGCGACGATCGCTTTCGGGATGGGCATCGACAAGCCAGATGTCCGTTTTGTTGCTCACGTGGATTTGCCCAAGTCCGTCGAGGGTTACTACCAGGAGACTGGCCGCGCTGGCCGCGACGGATTGCCTGCGACAGCTTGGCTTGCCTACGGCCTCGCCGACGTTGTCCAGCACCGTCGGATGATTGATGAGTCAGACGCCGACCGGGCTTTCAAGCAGCGTTTGTCTACACATCTAGAAGCAATGCTCGCGCTTTGCGAGACGATCGAGTGCCGCCGTATCAACCTGCTCGACTACTTCGGGCAGACGAGCCAGGCCTGCGGCAACTGCGATACGTGCCTGACCCCACCGCAATCCTGGGACGGAACGATACCCGCCCAGAAGCTTCTGTCGACTATCGTCCGGCTGCAGCGTGAACGCGATCAAGCCTTCGGTGCGGGGCATCTCATTGATATTTTACGCGGCAAGCGGACCGATCGGGTGACGCAGTGGAGTCATGACCAGTTGTCGACGTGGGGGATTGGTGAGGAACTGTCCGAGCAGCAGTGGCGGGCGATTGCTCGTCAACTGCTGGCCCGCGGCATCCTGGACGTCTCGTCCAATGGCTATGGAACGTTGGTCGTGACACCGGCGAGTGCAGAGGTGATGCGCGGAGAACGTCTCGTCCGTCTGCGCACCGACCCGACTCCGGTAAAACCAAAGAGATCTAGCCGAGCCGATTCCCGTCGGGCAGGAAAGGTAGGTGTGCAAGAAGATGCGCTCTCGGATCGGGACGAAGAGCTCTTCCAACTTCTCCGACAATGGCGAGCAACCCGAGCCAAGCATGATGGGCTACCCGCGTACGTGATCTTCCACGATGCGACCTTGCGCCAGCTTGCCCAGGCTCGACCCAACAGCATCGAAGGGCTCGACGGCATCACCGGAATTGGGGCCAAGAAGCGAGAGACGTATGGCAGCGATGTGCTGACGGTGATTGGTGAGCGCGGCTAACTCTTGTCGAGATTCGTTTGTCCGCGTGACGGCGATGCCGTTGAAGTCCAGCCGGACGCCGATCACCGCGGCCCGCACCCACGCTCGACGCGAGGGCCATAATGCGATTCCTTGCGACTGACTGTAATAGGTCGCGCGCTGTCCGGCTTGGGAATCCCCGCGCGGCGAACTCGCTGCTGCACGATGCACAACATCGCTTCGGGTCGATGGAGGTGCCCAGCATCGACAGCATTTGCGCGACTTCATCTGCAGCCGCGCAAGGGCTTCATTTACGTCAGTCCACCCGAAGCGCAGCGTAGGGCGCCCCGTGAGTATCGCGAGGTTGTCGCGGTTGCGGTCCCGGAAGCGGCTACCGGGCTCGGAGTGGCCCAGGCGTCCGTCGAACTCAATGATGAGCCCACCAAGAACCCGATCGCGTATGACAGTGCCACCGTTAATCCGCTCGCGGACCTGGCCGGAACCGGTGGGCAAACCGTGGGCTTTGAGGATTCGGTTGCGTCGCAGGGAGGATCTTCCACGCCTGCAACGTGGACTCCCCGGCCAGTGCCGATGCTTCCCCGCAGCGTAGGTGTGCGGCCCACCACAGGGTGTGGATCGCAAGTTCGCCCGTCGTTACCGCGTAGACGCCGGGGAAGACCCGTTGCCATCTACACGCATCCACCTGTGCTCGGATCTGGTTCCTGGTCCATCCCAGGAAGCCCATCAACTGGGCAGCCGATAGGACTCCATCTTGCATCGCCGCCCTTGCGTTGCCCTTTCGTGTGTCTCAGTTGACCCGGTCATGCCCCCATGCTCAATCGCCGACCGGTAGGCAACGTCAGTGTGTGCACTAGGTGTGGATATAGCGCGCGAACTGCGCCCGCTGTGGATGAAATCCGGTTCGCGGTTACCTTGATGTCATGCGGGTGGCGTTGGTTGCGGTGGTCTTGGCCGGCGGACTGGTGCCTCCAGCGGCTTCCCAGTCCCCAGCGAACTCTGTTGAGCCATCAGCTTTCAAGATGAGCACCGGCGCTTCCACTCAGCTCATAACTGTCCGCGCGGACAAGTCCTCAAGCACGCACGCGCAAGTCAGGCTTTGGACCCTGCGGCAGGGGAGATGGCGCTTGGTCGGCGGTCCTTGGAAAGCGAGAATCGGCTGGTCTGGATTCTCGCGGCTGGGGACGGGTCGACGCCGCCAGAACACCGGAACCACGCCGGTCGGGACCTACTCGATCACGCAAGGATTCGGCATTAGCGCCAATCCAGGAAAGATGCCCTGGACGCAGGTGACGAGCAAGCAATGGTGGCCATATGACCCACGCGATCCGTTGACTTACAACAGATTGCAGCAGAAACGGCTTCCTGGGGCGCGCTGGCGAAAGGGTGGCGACTGGTCGGAGCACTTGATTTCCTACGGCCGCCAGTATTCCTACGCATTAGTGATCAACTTCAACACGGCAAGGCCGGTGGATACCTCCGCCGGTGGCGGGATCTTTCTGCATGCCAATGGTTCTGGGGCGACGGCGGGTTGCGTTTCTGTCTCCAAGCGCCATGTGAAGGCAATCGCTCGGTGGTTGCGACCCCAAGCACAGCCTAAGATTTCGATGGGTGTGGGCTAACTGCAGAGCCTATAAGGGCGGGTTGACGAACGAAGCGGGCGGCAACGTCATCGAAGCGATTCTGACCTGGCAACCTAGCCGCCGGAGGGTGGCGGCCCGCCTGCCTCGATGGTTTCGTGAGTCACCCGGCCACCAGGGTGGAACAGTGCAATGACGAAGGCCACAACGAGCGCGATAGACATGCCCCACAGCACCACCTGGGTCGCCTCGGCGTAGTCAAGTTTGATGCCTCTGGCTATTGCATCGATCACCGACTGGGAAGTGCCTGGCGGAATGGATGAACTCGCGCTTGCGTCGCCCTGACCCAGGGAGGCCGCCGCGCTGGTTGCCGCGGCCTCGGGGACTCCTGCTCCGGTCAGGGTGGTGACGATTTTCGATGTGTTCACATGGACCAGAATCGATCCGAGAATTGCCAGGCCCAGGCTTGAGCCGTAGTTGCGAATCGTCTGGTTGATTCCTGTGACCTCACCGTAGGAGGCATTGATGGCCCGATTGACTGCGTCGGTGCTGGCTGGGCCGAGCAGTAGGCCGATGCCAGCGCCGCCGACCACGATATAGAGCCATTGCCCGCCTAGACCGCCGGTGAGGTCGGTGACCTTCGTGCCCCAAAGATAGAAGCCGACTGCCCCGATCGCGCAGCCGATGATTACCGGCATTCGTGCACCGCTCTTGTCCAAGATTCGTCCGCCAACCTGCACAGCTGGGGCGAATCCAGCGAAGAAGACCAGCAGGTAGAGGCCCGCGTTGGTGGCGTTGAAGCCGAGCGAAACCTGTGCGTAGACGCTGCCGAAGAAGAACACCGGGACGAAGGCCATCATCGCGAAGAACAGCACTGCATTGTCGACGAAGAAGGCGCGATCAGCGAAGATCCGAACCTTTATAAGCGGCTCCTCGATCATTGTTTCGACCTTGACGAAGACAGCGAGAATGATCAGTCCGACAATTATGCAAGCCCAAGTCTTTGCGCTTTCCCAGCCCCACGAGCCGGCTTGCTGCAACCCGAAAACGCTCAGGCCCATACCGCTGGCAATCAGTACAGCTCCGATGTAGTCCAGCTTTGCCTTCATATGCCGGGTCTCAACGTGCGCGAGCACAGCGAGCGCCACCGCAATAATGGCCACCGGCACATTGACCCAGAAGATCGCTCGCCAGGTCCATTCGCTGAGGTAGCCACCCAGGATCGGTCCGATTGCTGTGAGCCCGCCGGTGATTCCGAAGAACAGGGCCAGCGCCTTTCCTCGTTCCTTGATGGGGAACACAGCAACCACAATGGCCAGTGCGGCCGGGAAAAGTAGAGCCGCTCCGATGCCCTGCGTCACGCGGAAGAAGATCAGCCAGGCTTCGGCTAAAGGGCCTGTCGGGGTGGCGCCACACAGCGCCGACGACATGGCGAAGATTACAGTGCCGAGCAGGACCATCTTCTTGTGGCCGAGTATGTCGCTGAGTCGTCCACCGAGAGCTATGAAGGCGGACAAAGCCAACAGATAGCCGTTGACAACCCACTGCACGCCACCATCGGTGAGCCCTAGTTCCTTCTGAATCGTGGGAACCGCTATCGAGACTATCGTCTGATCGATGAACATCATCGAAACCGCGAACATCATCGCGGCGAGCGCTAGCCACTTTGTCTTGGATCCGCTGGCCTGGTTAGGTCCTGTGTCAGCGCCGGAATCAGGTGCCGCTGCGTTTGTCATGGGGGTGATGTTAGTTGTACATCTTCGCGCCTCGCAGTCCCACGTGACGCGTGAGGTGCGTTCAGCTTGAACTAGGTCGGTGGCACTTCTCCTTTGAATGCCACAGCCGGCTTACCCGCACGCGGTGCCAATAGGTTGCGGCGGAAGACGCCGTGGAGTGTCCGGATTCCAACCGTCACCCAGGCGCTGATCAGAGCAATAAACAACGCGATGGCTGCGACCTTGAACGCAGGGAGGTTTGTGTGGTTGGCCAGTTGGGTCGTTCCCGTAACGAGCGTGCCAACGGGGAAGACGAAGCTCCACCACGTTAGCGCGAACGGCAGTTTACGCCGGACCGTGCGAATGGTCAGCGAGCTAGCTAACGCACCCCACAGCAGCGCGAATCCCCAGACTGGAACCCCGTACAGGATCGCGAAGACATTCATCGCGGTGGATGTCGGAGGCGGCAGGGTTGCCAGCGCCGCGGTTCCGAGCAGTCCTGCAGCGGTTATCGACTGCCCGAGCGGGCCGAGAACGATCCATAGGGTCGGGACTCGGGCGGTGCCCGACGATCCGTAGAACGCAAGACGACTCCAGATCAGCGAGATGATGATTAGCGATGCAATCAGGCTCAAGCCGAACATCGCGTAGCACCCGTACAGCATCGTTTCGCGCAAAGTTCCCGGAGCCATGCGCGCAATCAACAACGCACCAGCCGTTGCCGAGACCATGGGCGGGACCACTGGCATCAGCCAGCCACCGAATGCGCCGTCGGGCCTCACCTCGTATTGCGTGAAGAGCTTGAATGGAACGGCAATTGCCGTGATTAAGCCACCGATTGTGCCGATGATCCACAAGACCCAGGCCAGCTTGTACGCGGCGGCTTCGCCAATGATCGCCGAGCCCGCGAGGAGGGCACCGTTGCCGATTGTCATCATTGCCATCGGGGGAGCGCCATAGAACTGAGCCATGATCGGATCATTGGCGTGACCTCGGATTAGGTTCGGGCGCCGGATCCATTGAAAGACAAACGCAACGGTGACCACGCCAAACATCGTGGTTGCGACAAGCCATATGAATATTGCGAAATCCTTGAGTGAGTCGCCGATGATCGGCAGCGTGATCGCAGAGATCGCGATGACCCCAGTGCCCATGACCGATGCGAACCAGTTCGGTCCGATGTCTATCGAATCTTGGCCCTCTGGGGTCGATGCGAGGACGCGGAACAGTCGAGCGAATCGCGACTGCGAGCCCCGATCCGCTGCCATGGTCGAGCCTATATTGCTCACAAGGGCATCTTGGACATAGCTTCGCGGAGGTAATCGCGCGCGCCTGGGTGTGCCGCATTTTCAATCAGGTTGCTCGCTTGTTCGCGCTCGTCGACTCCAAACAACCATGCGATGCCCTGCTCGGTTACCACGGCGGTCTGCTGGAAGTTCGTTGCTGGCGCGTCAAGCTCGGGAACGATCGTTGAGAGCTTTGCACGTGGATGCCACGACGGCAGGGCCATAAACGAGTGCCCGTGAGGAGCGTGCAATGCACCCACGATGAAGTCGGTTGACCCCCCGAAACCGGAGTAGATCTTCCCTTTGATGCGGCTCGCGTTCGCCTGTCCGTAGAGGTCTACTTGGAGTGCGCCGTTAACAGAGGTCATGCCGTAATTCTTAGCGATGCGGGCGGGATCGTTGCAGCGTTCCGTTCGCATCATCGACAGTCTTGAATTGTTGTCGACCCACGCGTACAACTCGTTGGAGCCCATCATGAAACTGGTCTGTACTGGGCGATTGGGGTCAAGCGCACCGGCTCGTTCCAAGGCGAGGACGCCGTCGCTGAATGTCTCGGTCCAGATTCGTAGGTCGCGGGCATGTGTGATCGATTGGAGAACTGCATCAGGGACGGCGCCGATCCCGACCTGAATCGTGGAACCGTTGTGGATGTGCTGGCTGATTAGCTCACCGATACCCAGGGAGATGTCGTCGGCGGGTACCGGGTCGATGGTCATGATCGGCTCATCGACTTCCACTAGATAGTCAATGTCAGCCAGATCGATCACAGAATCGCCCAGGGTGTAGGGCATGTTTGGGTTGGTCATGGCGATGACTACGCCACCGTTATTCTGGACGGCTTCGATCGCGGCGGGCAATATGTTGACTTCAATCCCCAAACTGACGGCGCCGTTGCGCGGAGTCGATGTATGCAAGACGACGGCATGCGGGTGCATCCAGTCGCGAAACAGGATCGGCACCATCGACAGTCGACAAGGGATATAGCGCAGGTTGTCGGCACCGCGCATTCCCGCTCCGACGAACGCCGTCTCCAACGTGATGCCTTCCCGTTGGGGCATCGGTCGAATTGCGTTCAATACGTGCAGGGTCGCGCTCGCAAGCGTGCTGTCGATCAGGTCGACCATTGTCATCGGTGTAGCGACGTTTCCAGAAATCACGATTCGCGGATTTTCAGGGAGTCTGCTGAGGGCTCGTTTGACGTGCTCGGTATCTACTGACTTGGCCACGACCACATCTTGTCGCTTCGAGGGGGGAATGCGCTCGGTCGGGGTGGCTGCGCTGGGTCTGTGGTTGGCGCTGCGCTGGGTCTGTGGTTCGCGCAGTCGTGTCCGGGAGGTCGACTCGTGCACTGGCGCTTCGCGCCTTTGACGTTTACTCGCCGACCTCCCGGACACG